>Ga0209373_10001210_pt1 | contig 32147 bp, 20 predicted proteins | sample Higcelweek5metaG_FD_187173 | JGI IMG/M metagenome (GOLD analysis project Ga0209373, IMG submission 187173) | Freshwater pond sediment microbial communities from the University of Edinburgh, under environmental carbon perturbations - High... | ecosystem: Environmental > Aquatic > Freshwater >... | reverse complement strand
TTAATTCAATAAAAAAATAAGATAATGGGGAAAATGAATAGTAAAAACAGAATAGTTGTTTTCCAACTATTAACACTATTTCTCATCAGTTTTATTCTTGGGGGATGTTCAACTTCTGGTGGAAAAAAAATTGGTTTGCTATTACATGAAATGGAAGGCCGATGGTCTACAGATATTGAATATTTGCAGAAATATGCCAAAGAAGCTGGTGTTGAATTGATTGTTAAAGTTGCAAATGGTAATGAAAACCTTCAATTAGAACAAGCGAGTGAATTAGTAGATGAAGGCGTAGGTGTATTAATGGTAGTGGCTGTAAATCAGAATACTGCAGCTGGAATTGTTAGAACTGCACATAACAGTGGCATTAAAGTTATTGCTTACGATCGTATAATCATTAATTCCGACTTGGATTATCTTTTGACCTATGAGTATAGCGAAGTAGGTAAACTTATTGCAGAATATGCTTATAACAAGGTGCCTCGTGGTAATTATGTAATGCTTTGGGGTGATGCGTCTGATGCAAATGCTCGTTTAATGCGCGAGGGACAGGAAAAATATCTCGAAAGTGCTATTCAACGTGGCGATATTAATATTATCTACCGCACATTTATCGAAGGATGGTCAAATGTGAATGCAAGTCATATTATGGGGCGTATCATCGATTCATCAGATGAAAAAATAGATGTGCTGATGGTTAGTAACGACAATATGGCACGTGCAGCATTAGATGTTTTTGACAAAAAAGGGATTGAAAGACCCAAAGTAATTACTGGTCAAGATGCAACGTTAGAATCTTGCCAATCAATTTACAAAAATGGGCAAACAATGACTGTTTACAAATCAACAGGTGAAATGGCAAAAGAGGCTATTACCTTGGCATCTAAAATTTTGAAAAACGATAAAATTGCAAAACCAACAGGTTTTGTAAATAATAAACGTAAAGATGTTCCTACTTTTTTCTTAACTCCAGTTGTTGTCGATAAAAATAACTTAAACAGTACAATTGTTGCTGATGGTATGTATACCATGCAACAAATACAACTATAATTCTTTTTTTATTATTATAAAAAGTCCTGTTAGCAGCTTTTGTTAACAGGGCTTTTCGGTATAAAATCCTTAAGTAAAAAAATCTTTTTCTACATCTGAAAAGTTGAATTGAATTAGCTTATTAAGCCAATTTGATCTATTTTTATCACTAGTTGATTACCCTAATTTATTGAAATGAGAAGAATCCTGTTCCTATTATTCCTTATAATTAATAGTTTATCAGTTTCTGCCGATAATGAAATTGATTCATTGTTGTCGGTATTGGATAATACTATTCGGAATCGACAATCTTATGTTACTGCTAAAGAATCAAAAATCAATAACTTAAAACAGATGCTCGATGTTCCTGATATAAGTCTTGAACAGTCGTATCTGATAAATTCAAAACTTTATGACGAATATCGTTCATATGTCTTTGATTCTGCCCTTTATTACATAAGTATTAAAAAAGATTTGGCTGAGAAACTAGGGAAGAATGAACGGTTGATCGAATCTAAATTGCAGCAGGTTAATTTGTTGTCATCAACAGGGATGTACAATGAGGCAATTGATTTAATTCATAGTATAAACAGGAGCACTCTATCTCAGTCTATGATTATTGAATATTATTCAAGTTGCGAATTGCTTTATAATCAATTGTTTCATTATGCCCGGGTTAAAGAAAACATTCCTGTTTATAAGAAACTGTCAAATCAATATGTCGACTCTTTATTGATAGTACTTAGTCCAACAAGTGATAAATACCTGAAATATAAAGAAAAACGGTTGCTTGAGTTAGGGAAAATAGAAGGATCGAGAGAATTAATTTTTAAATTAATAGCAACATCAAACGAGGGGTCTCCTGAATATGCGTTTTACAATTATCGGATGTCGCTTACTTATGAAGCTGAAAACAACAATGAACTCAGGAAAAAATTTCTCATAAAATCTGCGATTTCTGATCTACAATCTGCTGTAAAAGACAATGCTTCACTGGCACTGTTGGCCAATATACTTTATCACGAGAAGAAGATTGATAAAGCATATGAATACATTCAGGTTGCAATGGACGACGCCAACAAATTTAATGCACCGCTCCGGTTTATAGAGTTATCTTATATTTTGCCTTTAATAAATGAATCGTATCAATTAAAAAGTGAAGAACAAAAAAATAAGTTGCGATTTTATTTAGTAATGATCAGCGTACTTTCCATTTTTCTGATTACTGCTATATTGTTGATATATAATCAGATTAAAAATTTGAAGAGAATTAGGAATGACCTACAGACTGCAAATACTCAACTGTCTGATTTGAATTCTGATTTGAATTCTGTCAATTCAAAACTTAATGATTTGAATTTAGAGCTTTCTGAATCAAATCACATTAAGGAACAATATATTGGGCATTTCTTAAACCGCTGTTCAAATTATATCGACAAGCTTGAAAATTATCAGCGATTTGTTAATAAGCAGATTACTGCACACAAGATTAATGAGTTAATTGAATCTACCAAGTCGAAACAGTTGATAGATCAGGAACTAAAGGAATTTTACGATAATTTTGATGACACATTCCTGCATTTGTACCCCGATTTTGTTGAAGAAATGAACTCGTTGCTGCAAAATGATGAGAGAATTGTTTTGAAAAAGGGTGAATTACTAAATACCGAACTCAGAATTTTTGCCTTAATAAAACTTGGAATTACCGACAGTTCTAAAATTGCAAGTTTACTTCGATACTCTGTTAATACGATTTATAACTATCGGGTAAAAATTAAAAATAAAGCATCTGTTCCCCGCGATGATTTTGAAGAACAAGTTATGAGGATTGGATCATTATCGAAGCACTACAAATTATAGTAAATATATCCTGTATTGTGTTTTTTATGTACTTTTTTATTCTTGTTTAATTTTAGAATGTCTACTTTTTTTGTTTTTTTAACACTTGTTAATGTGCACACATTCAGTAATGTGAAATTGAATTTTCTCATTTTTCATCCACTTTCTTGCTACCCCGTTTAGATTTATCCTTTTTGTAAAACTAAATTTGAACTTAGCCAATTTATAGCTACTGTCATATTATTAATGTAATTGATGGTTCAACCTTTATTATTTTTAACCTAATAACTAGAATTTATGAAAAAATCATCTTTTAAGAATGATTCAAGTTCATGGCGAAAACTTTTGTTTTTGCTTATGGGATTGTATTTCTCAGTTAGTGCTTTTGCGCAGTCGTCCACGGTTAGTGGTACTGTGAAAGATGACACTGGAAATACCCTTGTAGGGGTTACAGTTGTTGTAAAAGGTACAACTAATGGTACAGTTACCAACATTGATGGTGCTTATACAATTACTAAAGTGCCAGAAAATGCAATTTTATCTTTTTCTTTTGTGGGTATGACTTCGCAGGAAATTGCTCGCGAAGGAAAATCTTCAATTAATGTAACGATGGCTGCAACTACTCACGATATTGATGAGTTGGTGGTTGTTGGTTATGGTTCACAAAAGAAAAGCTTAATCACCGGTTCTATTGCTAAAGTTGATGGTTCTGAATTAACTAAAACTTCCTCACTTCGGATCAATCAGGCATTACAGGGTAAAACTGCTGGTGTGGTAATTACAAACAACTCTGGTCAACCAGGTGAGTTTGTATCTGTTCGTATCAGGGGTATTGGAACTAATGGTGACAATGAACCTTTGTACATTGTTGACGGTCTTCCAACCAACGGTTATGGTATTGACTATCTTAACTCTTCAGACATTGAGTCTATTGAAGTATTGAAAGATGCTGCTTCTGCTGCTATTTATGGTGCACGAGGCGGTAATGGTGTAGTTTTAATTACTACTAAAAAAGGAAAAAAATCTGAAAAATTCAATGTGAGCTATGATGCTTACATCGGTATTCAAAATCCTTGGCATACGCTAGATGTACTTGGTGCTTCTGACTACATGGATGCAATGAACGAAGCTGCAATTAACAGTGGTTCAAAACCTGATAAAGTTCCGTTCACCGATGCAAGAAGGGATACCATTAATTGGGATACCAACTGGCAGGAACAAATGCTTAATCGCAATGCTAAGAAAGAAAGCCATGTTATTTCTTTAACTGGTGGTTCTGCAACATCAACTTATTCATCATCTCTCTCTTACTTAAATCAAGAAGGTATTTTAGCTAAGGGTAATTCGTTTTACGATCGTTTTACTTATCGGTTAAATACTACTCGTCAGTTTGGTATGATGACTGTAGGTTCAAACTTAAACTTAGCACAAATGACCAATCGTTCGGTTGGTGCTAACGATACCTACGATGGTAGTGCTTTAATTCAAGCATTGAATTTACCTCCTATTGTTCCTGTAAAATACGACAATGGTGTTTGGGCAACTCCAACTGATTTTGGTATGGGTATGCAGGAAATTTCGAACCCTATTGCTTTGTTGAGCTACCGTAACAGTGAAAGTAAAACAAGAAAAGCCATTGCAAATGTTTATGCTGATTTTGATTTTGGTCAATTGATTGATGCGCTTTCTGGATTGAAATTTAAAACTTCATACAATTATGAATATTCAAATGTTCATTATAGAAGCTATTCTCCAGTTTACGACTTAGATCCAACTCATAAGAATGTAATTAACAGTGTAACAACAACTGATAATCATTATGTGCGTTGGAACGTTGATAATACTCTTACCTATGTTAAATCGTTTGGTGAAAACAACATTTCTTTATTGGCTGGTCATTCTGCTTTCCGCGATTATAATGAAAGCCTTACTGGTACCAAGAAAGATGTAATTTTCGATGATTTTGAACATGCTTATTTGGATAATGCAAAAGACCCATTAAGTGCTGAAACTGGTGGTACATTTGTTGATCATACCTTATTGTCATATTTTGGTAGGGTTGACTATGACTTTGCTAACAAATACATGGCTACTGCAACTATTCGTCGCGACGGTTCTTCTCGATTCGGTTCTGCTAATAAATATGGTTACTTCCCTTCAGTTTCTGCTGGTTGGGTTATTTCTCGTGAAGATTTCTTCCCACAAACCGATGCTGTTAATTTCATGAAAGTACGTGCCAGCTGGGGACAAAACGGTAATGAAAACATCGGGAACTTCGGGTATATCTCAACGATGAGTTCTAGTTGTATTTACTATTTTGGTGCAGGTAACGATATTGCTCAATACAATGGTATTCAGCCATCTAAGATTGCGAACCCTACTTTACGTTGGGAAACTTCAGAACAATCTAACGTTGCCTTTGATTTGGGTTTCTTGAATAATAAATTAACTGCGACTATTGATTTGTATAATAAAACAACTAAAGACTGGTTGATTACTGCACCAGTTCCACTTCTTGTTGGAAATTCTGCTCCTACAATTAATGGTGGTTCTGTAAAAAATAGTGGTATTGAATTAGAAATGGGTTATAAAGTAAAAGCTGGTGACCTAAATCTTGATATTAAACTTACTGGTGCTTATAACAAGAGTGAAGTACTTGAAATTCCTAATACTGAGAAAGTGCTTTCTGATGGAACAGGTGGTTTTGGTCAAAGCGGTATCATTCGTTTCGAAGTTGGCCAACCAGTAGGTTTCTTCTGGGGGTATAAAACCGATGGAATTTTCCAAACTGTTGATGATGTAAAAAACCATGTTACAGTTGACAGTCTAGGTGTTAGTAGGGTTCTACAGGGTGGTGCAAAACCTGGAGATGTTATTTTTGTTGATACCAACAAAGATGGTAAATTAAGTGATGAAGACCGTGTAAACTTAGGTAGTCCAAATCCCGATTTCACCGGAGGTTTTAACTTTACGTTGGATTGGAAAGGCATCGATTTAAATATGTTCTGGTATGCTGCAATTGGACAGGAAACTTGGATGGCACTTCGTCGTTACGACCAACCTTTTTCAAACTATACAACTGAAGTTTACGAAGGAGCTTGGAGAGGTGAAGGTACTTCAAACCATTATCCACGTTTGACTAAGACAGATGCAAACTACAACGGCAACTGGAAAACTCCTAGTGATTTGTTTGTTTACAATTCTAGTTATGGACGTTTAAGAAGCTTAACTTTAGGTTATACCTTCCCAAAAACGTTAACTCGTAAAGTGAAAATTGAAAATTTGAGACTTTATGTAATGGGTGAAAACTTAATTACGATTACCAAGTACCCAGGTTATGATCCTGAAATTGGTGGTGGTGTTTTCAGCGCTGGTATTGACCGCGGTGTTTATCCACAACCAAAAACTATCACTTTTGGTATGAACATTACTTTCTAACTTTTTACTTAAAGAATACGAAAAATGAAAAAAATATTATTAGCGATAAGCCTGATTGCAATATTACAGGCTTGTACAACAGATTTTGTTGAGTTGTCTCCGAAAGTATCGAAGTTAGAATCTAACGCATACATTACAGAGAACGACGCAATGCTCGCATTAACTGCTGTTTATGACGCTCTTTCGGTTCAAAACTGGAATTTTGCTCCTATTATGGCTGACATCAAATCTGACGATGCTTACGCTGGAGGTGATGCTAGTGGTGGTGACATGGAGTACTGGCAAGAACAAGAACGTTTCAACATTGCTGCTGAAAGTTCTGCTCCTTTAAATATGTGGAACAGATGCTATTCTGGAATTTACAGAGCTAATCTTTTCATCGAAAAAGCTGAAGGAATTCAATGGAAGACTGACGGTTTGAAAACACGTATGGTTGCTGAAGCTAAATTTTTACGTGCCTATTTCTACTGGGATTTAGCTCGTCATTTTGGATGGGTGCCAATTATTACAACAAACCTTCCAAGTGTTGAAGATTACAAAAATATTCCTCAATCTGAACCTGTTGCAGTATATAGCCAAATTGCATCTGACCTTCTCGAAGCAGAAAAAGGATGCCCTGCATCTGTACCAAGCGCACAGGTTGGACGTGTAACAAAATATGCTGTTCAATCTTTAATGACCCGTATTTATTTGTTATATGAAGGATTTGCAAAACCTGTTTTGGGAATTTCTCAAGACTGGACTTCAAATGAAGGGACAGTAATCAATAAAGCTTATGTTCAAACTGCGTTAAAGGATGTAATCAATAATGGTGGTTATTCATTGGTTCCAAGTTATGCCGATTTGTTCGACTGGACGAATGACCAAAATACTTCTGAAAACATTTTCTCTTGGCAATATTCAGAACTTGGAAAATCAAGCGACTGGGGTGGCTGGAATGTTAATGGTAACTTTTCTGTTGTATTTTATGGACCTCGTTCGGCCAGAATGTTAGATGGTACAGCTCTTGCTGAAGGTTATAGCTTTGCTGTTCCTACTTGGAATTTATATAACGAATTTGAAGCTGGTGACCCTCGTCGCGATGTTACCATTTTTGATGCAAGTTTAAATCTTGCTTCTTACACAACTGGTTACCAAAATACTGGCTATTTTAACGAAAAGTTCAGGCCACGTATCGAATATCAGGCAACTGGTGGTGCAGCACAACACAACTGGTTCATCAATTATCCTGACATTCGTTTAGCTGATGTATTATTGATGGCTTCTGAAATTTTCTTGACAGATGATCCTGCATTCTCATTAGATTGCTTTAATAAAGTAAGAGTACGTGCGATGGGTGATGCTGCAAAAAAATCATCAATCAATATTGACGATATTTATCACGAACGTCGTGTTGAACTCTCAGGAGAAGGACACCGCTATTGGGATCTTATTCGTCGTGGTTTTGATTACGCTGCCGATAAAATTAACAATGGCTACATGGATGTTCCTGCTGATGCTGCTAGCATCGCTGACTTTGCTTTGCCACGTGTTTTCAATCCTCAAACTTATGGTATGTTCCCAATTCCAGCTACTGAAATCAGGAATGTGAACGAAGGAGTATTGAAACAGTTTATTCCTGCTTACAAGTAATTATAGAGATTATAATTTATGAATTAGATAAAAGTGATCAAAACTAATTTTTGTTTTGATCACTTTTTTACCCTTTCGGAATTGACCCGATATGATGCTGAATGTACGAGTTTAAAGAAGGATTTTGCGCTTCAATAACTTATACACTTTATAATCATGAAACGAGCATGTCCTCAATAATCTCCAATATTGATACACATTACATGCAAGTTCCATTCGACAATAAAGAATCAATTCTTAACGAATGAAACGAGCATGTCTGTCCGCAACAAAAGGATATGTATATCGCTTTGCGATGCCGATTGCTATCGTGCACCATGAGGGGAAGGATAGAAGTTCAATACTTAAATCTTCGATCCAGAAGATATGCAAAGACTTAATGGAAATATATACGAATGAAATAACTAACGATGATGAAACGATTAGGCACTTTTGCTCTTTTATTTTTTGTAATCATAACTGCTTGTTCTAAGACCAAAACTGTTGAACGTACTGTTCCTCAATTTTCGACAGAGGGGAGAAATGTTGCCGTTTATACTACAGCCGAAAATTCTACGAATAAGCTTACATTAACTTCGATAAATGATTTTAAACCAGCTGGTCAGCCCGTAGAATCTGCTGTTTCTGTTTTTGTCGACCCTAAAAAAATGTTTCAAAGCTTTGTTGGTATAGGTGGTGCAATTACCGATGCTTCAGCTGAAGTTTTTGCTAAACTGAATAGCGATAAACAGAAAGAAATATTGGATGCTTATTATAGCAAAGACAAGGGTATCGGTTATACATTGGCTCGTACAAATATCAATAGTTGCGATTTTAGCAGCGGTAGCTATACTTATATTCAAGAAGGTGATGCTGAATTAAAAACGTTCAATATTGAACACGATAAGCAGTTTCGCATTCCAATGATCAAAAAAGCCATTGAAGCGGCTGGAGGTGAATTGTTACTATGGGCAAGTCCATGGAGTCCGCCAGCTTTCATGAAAGACTCGAAAAATATGTTGCGTGGCGGTAAATTATTACCTGAATTTGCCGATGCATGGGCGCTTTACTATACAAAATTCATAAAAGCATACGAAGCCGAAGGAATGCCTATTTGGGGTATTTCTGTTCAAAATGAACCAATGGCTACACAGAAATGGGAATCGTGTATTTTCACTGCTGAAGATGAACGCGATTTCTTGAAAAAACACCTTGGTCCTACGATGGAAAAAGAAGGATTGGGTAATAAAAATATCATTGTTTGGGATCATAATCGCGATCTATTAAACCATAGGGCTCACACGATTCTTAACGATCCTGAAGCTGCAAAATATGTTTGGGGTATTGGTTACCATTGGTACGAAACTTGGGCTGGAGGTCAGCCGATGTTCGATAATCTTGACGATATTCGTGAGTCATACCCTAATGTAAACTTGTTTTTTACTGAAGGTTGTATTGAGCAATTTACTGCTGAAAAGTACCAATATTGGCCTAACGGTGAACGCTACGGTCGCCAAATGATTAATGATTTTAATAGCGGTACTTGTGGATGGACCGACTGGAATATTTTGCTCGACCAAACTGGTGGGCCAAATCATGTTGGAAACTTCTGTTTTGCTCCAATCCATGCCGATACAAATACAGGAGAAGTTATTTATACTCCATCTTATTATTATATTGGGCATTTCTCGAAATTCATTAAACCGAATGCAAAACGAGTAAGCACTGCTCCTAGCCGCAGTATGTTGTTGGCAACATCGTTTTTAAACGAAGATGGTAAAATGGCAACTGTGGTTATGAATCAATCTGATAAGGAAGTTACATACAAATTGTATATTGAAGCCAAAGCGGTGGAAGTAACTATTCCTGCACATGCAATTCAGACATTAGTTTATTAAAGGACATTCAAAATACGATTAAAAAAGAGTGGCATGTTACATACCACTCTTTTTTAATGTGTATTAATTCGTTCAATATTTTGCGCTTAAATGATGGTGGCATTAATTTTTACATATAATGGCAATCTGACGATTAGAATGATTTTTCTTTAATTGTTTACAGTGATAGTCTAACTGTTGTTGATGCCCCCCAACTTTTAGTGCAACGTTTATTGCCGGTTCGGTGCATGTCTAAACGAATCCTTCCAACTTTTCGGAACCAACGTCCTGTGGGGACTAGCTCAGCATATGGAACTTTTAGGTATTGTCCCAGGCACCACAACGCGTTGTTGTCTTCTACGTCGTAACTGACTTCATTTCTTGTTTCGAGGTGGTTTATGAACGAAGTCAAAAAATCTTCAATCGTTTTCCCTGTTTCTCCCCGATAGGATTCTGATTTTAGGATTTGCAGATATTCTTTAGGCGATAACCCTGTTTCCAACTGTTTTCGGCCACAGTATGTTTTGCTTTCACCGGGTTGTAGCATTATTGAAAAGGTTTCAATCAACCCAATTGACCAGCCAGGAATTGCACAAATATGCTTGTTGTTGATTGTTTCTAATTTGGTCATTCCTCTATGATTGGTTGAGAATTCTTGAGGGAAATAGACCAATTGATCGGTTTCTAGGGCTTGTTTAAGTGTTTCCCATATCCAAACCTGTTTTTGCGAATTGACTCGAACTGGAATCAACGTGTCTAATGGCGTGCGCTTGGTTTCGAATATATTTTCTTCAGCAGCGTGTTTTAGAATTGCACTTGTCAATTGGGTAATCAAAAAAGTGGTTGATATCGCAATTGGTGTTAATTCCAATTGGTTGAAACCTTGCTTTACTTTAATTTCAACCAACGGTTTGTTCCTGTTAAATAATTCAACTACTTGTTCAAGTGTGGGAAGTGGATACTCCTTTCCGTCAATTCCTAAAATCCCCATGCAATCCCGTATTGGAAGATGTGTTAATATGCCGCTATGGGTTAATTCGTTAACACGATCGTAATATTCCAGTTCAATCGAAAACAACTGAGTTTTGTCGGTCATTTTCAATTGCAATCGCCCGATTGTAGGAGTATTTTCTCTTCCTGCCACAATGTTTTCTTAGCGCTATATCCAAAGCCAAGAAACGAGAGGTCGAAACCGCAGGCTCCAATAAATTGAGATTTAGCTTGCTGACAGGCGGGCGTAAAGGTATAATCACCACCGATTAAAAAAGCCGTCTGTATCCACGGAACAATTAGTTCATCAAAAACCCCAATTTCGAGGCGAGGGAATGCAAGTCCGAAATTAACTCCAATTGCAGATGAAGCGCCAGTTTGAGCTTTGTTTTTGTCCATGCTCTGATCTCCAATTGAGGCGTCGGCCGATACTTCTGTTCCGTTGTATTTTATTCCAGTTGTTGAATTGTATTCAAACTTAACTTCTACTTGCGATGATCCGTCAACAGGAACAACGCAGTTTATAACGAACAAAACTTTAAGATTGATGAACACTGGAATTGGTCCAACCATCATTGGGTATTTCAACAGGACGACGGGAAAATCGAATGCAAGGTCATCTCTGCCTGAACCAGCAACGGTTAGGTTAAGGGTTAGGTCGCCTTTCATGTCTGAATTTTTCTGACCGAAATTGGCGAGTTGTCCATCTTCGAATTCAATTTCAGTAGTTGAATAGAAGTTCTCAATGGAACCTTTAGCCAGAAATTTCGCCGTTATGGGCTTTACAAGGTCTTTTGTGATTTCGAATTCCACATCTGCTTTTTCTTCTGAAAAAACGAATTTGATTCTGTAACTAAACTCTCCGTAGGTGTATTCAAACTCAAATTCATTTGAGCTTAGTTGTTTGTAATCAATATTTTGACCTTTCATTTGAACAGAAGGAATGATACCACTGGAGAAATTGATCTTTTTGTTCCATGAAATAACCCCATCGCAAATTGCTTCATTTAAAGTGGCATATTCCGTCTCAACCTTGGTTTCATTACCAATCTTTGAAACATTTGTTACCTTGCGCAATGCGACTCCATGTATCATTAAAATATTGCCAATCTGCAGGTTTTCAATTTTCTGATCAGATCCTTTGAAATAATACACATAATCTGCCGAGTCAATTCTTGTGAGGTTTTTTGCTGAAAGGCTGTCGATATATACCGTATTTTCGGTAAGTGTTACATTATAAGTGCTGGTTTCTTCTTGTTTCGAAGGTAAAACATCATCGTCTTTACGGCAAGTATTAAACAGAAAAAGGGCAGCTATTGAAATCAGGACGAGTTTAGTGGTTTTCATTTGTAGATTAAGTTGGTGGTTGACAATATTTAATTCATTTCCATAAATCTAAGTAATCTATGTTTGAATTGCTAATTTTTGTTTAAACAATTGAGTTGACTTTTTTGTGTAGTATTTCTTTCGAAGATACTTTTTAACTAGGGAATTTAAAATTGCCTCAATTAATAATAAATCAGATTCAGAATGAAAACATGAGTATACAGGGGAATAAGCTGATTATTCTGGTTGCATTATTTAATAAAAAGGAAAAGAAAGGGATCAAGCGGAAAAGTTGGGGGACAATTAATCTTACGCATATATATTGGCTAATCGAAACAGGAAAAATGTAACACTTCTGACCCCCCAGAATGCAGATCGGAAAGCTTTAATTTTCGCATTGAACGATTCAGCCGAAGCATTTGTGCTACGGTTTTCTAAGTAGTTTAGGATATTCAGATAGTGTGCCTGGATTGAATTGGACACAGTATTAAACGACTTAAATCCTGCTTTTTCTACCCTATCGTACCAGCTGGTAAGTTTAGAGAATGCAATCCCTTTGTTTTTGATGTGTTGGAATATGCCACCGAGTTGCATGACCAGTTTATACGCTTGTTCAAGTGCGGGATAGCATTCGAACAGTATCTCTGCACGTACCTTTTGAGAGTCTGTCCATTTGGGTTCGGCCTTAAACAAAAGGTATCGGCTGCGGGCCAATAACTGCTTTAATGTATCGCCGTTGCGGAGGATATCCGGGACATGCTTTTTGCCCAGTTCTTTGGCCAGTCCTATTTCCTTGTTTTCCTGATCGATCGCCTCCCATCTGTAGGCGATCCTCATTTCCTGCAGGGCATCGTAAGCGAGTTTCTGCACATGGAAACGGTCGGTGACCAAAAGGGCGTTGGGGAAACTGAAACGTGCAATGTTTTCCATGCTGGCCGCCATGTCCAGTGTCACTTCCACTACTTTCCCCCGCTTGCGCAACGGTATCTTTTCCAGTACCGCCCTTACTGTTTTACTGTCTGTCCCTTTGATCATTGCAACCAGTGCGCCTTTCTTCCCTTTGGCAGACTTGTTGGTCAATATCGTATACAGCTCTCCTTGTGACAATGCCGTTTCATCAATGCTCAGGTGGGTGCCAAGGTTCTCTTCGTACAATATCCATTCATCGGCATGGTCGAGCTGTTCCCAGTCGAAGAATCCGCTCAGGTGGTCGCGGTATTGTTCTTCAAGTTGTTTCCCGTTCACATGGAAGTATTCGCCAAGGCTGTTACAGCTTACCGGGCGGGTATCGAGATATTGCTTTTAAAAAAGACGCGAATTCCTTTGTCATCCGCGTTCCTTTGGCCACCATGTCCCAGTCCCGGAACACGGTCTGCCCGGTGGTTTGGTTCAGCCAACGGCGCCGGCGGATGTGGAGAAAGACTGCTTTTCCCCGTAATGGAAAATCTTGAACGGTTATCTCGTCAAAAAATCCTTTTGAAATAAGCTTGTCCTTTTGATACTCCTCTGGTGCATCGTTCTTTTCATCCAGATAGAGGCAAATCTTTTGATCTGAATCGGTATAGCGCGAAAGAATAAAATAGTCGAGGATCCCTTTGGGCAGTAGTAAACTTAAAAAATTATGATCTGATTGGTCCACCATCTTTTTTTCTGCAAAGAAAAAAAATCTCAGTTGTCCCCAACTTTTCCGCTTGATCCAAAGAAAGTCTCAGAAATCATAAAAATATTCCCTTAAAAAACAAAAAGGCTGACAGTTAATTTGTCAGCCTTTGTCTTTGTGCCCAAAACAGGACTCGAACCTGCACGCCCTTGCGAACACTAGTCCCTGAAACTAGCACGTCTACCAATTCCGCCATTTGGGCAATGGTCTAAATATTTTTATTTTAATCACCCTGAGACGATTACGTCTACCATCCCGATAGCTATCGTGGACCGCCATTTGGGCAATGGTCTAAATATTTTTTTTAATCACCCTGAAACGATTACGTCTACCATCCCGATGGTTATCGTGGACCGCCATTTGGGCAATGCGGTTGCAAATATAAATAATTTCAGTTAACACAGAGCCGAAATTTAATTTTTCAAATAAAATAGATTGAGTCCCAAAGCCAAAATTATATTGTACAATACGAATCAAATATTGGAATTTTGTCCAAAGGAACGAATTCCTCTTTTGTAGAATATTCCCCTTTTACTTGCTCTTGTAATTGTTGTGAAGACTGTCTTAGGTTTTAATCAAATAAAGTTTTTGCGCATTGATTTGCAGCTTGTATATTTCGTTATTTCCTTCTTCCCAATCTTCTCTTTTTGCTTTTTGCTTTCTGAACTTGGCGAAGAACAATCCATCCAATAATTAAAGCGATTACGGCAATAATCATATAGGTCATTCCTCCGAAGAGGCTGTCGCCTTTGGCACGGCTCCACATTTCGAGCACTTCGTCGTTTTTGTCGAGGTAATCGTTAATGATGGCACAACGGTCAACCACACTTTTGTCGGGGTACTGAACTGGATTTACCTTTAGGCTGTCGTGGCCAGGGCCAAAGAAGTAACTGAGGTTGTAAGTTTCTTCCAACGTAGAATCTACAACGGCTTCGAGTATTTCGGGTGTTGCAACGGCACTGCAATAACCGCTAATGTCCATGTTGCGCAGGGCTATTTCGGGCTGGCAAAGGTAGTTCAGGAAGTAGCTGGCAGCCTTGGTGTTTTTGGCGTATTTGGGAATCACCCAGCAGTCGAACCATACGTTACTGCCTTCGGTTGGAACCGCAAAATCGAGTGTAACGCCCACTTCGGCAGCCTCTTCAATAGCCCAAACGGCATCGCCGTTCCAGGCGTAGCAGAACCAGATTTCGCCTTTGGTCATCATGTCTTTTCCAAAGTCGGCTTCCCAACCGGCGAGGTTAGGTTTCAGTGCTTTAAGTTGTTCTTCAACCAACTTAATATCTTGTGCCGTATGGTCGTTGGTCACGCTATAGATGGTTCGTTTTCCTGAAGCTATTTCGTTGCGATAGCCATAAACAGCTGCAGTAGCATAAGCATCCCAGTAGCTGTCTTTCATCAGCATTTTTCCTTTGTTTTTTGCATCCCAGAAACTGCCCCATGACTTCACCTCATCATCTGAAATTTTTTCGGTGTTATATAGAATCCCCGAAACCCCCCACATGTAGGGCAAGGCATAATCCGCAGCATTTTTGCCTTTCGCGCTAAAGTCGTCAAGCCTATCGATAATAAATGGCGACATGTTTCCTAAATAGCTGGGTGTAGTTCCAAATTCACGGCCAATAGGTAGCAACAAATCATTGTTGATCATGCGCTGCATAACGGCCTGTGTAGGGCAAGCAAGGTCGAAGTCTTCTTTTCCTAAGTCTATTTTGGTGTACATCACCTCGTTCATGTCGAAGGTTTGATAAACGATCTTAATCTCTTCACCCGTTTGTTCTTTGTACCAAACAGGGAATTCGGTAAGCAAATCCTCGTCGATATAGTCGGCCCAGTTGTAGATTTTAAGCACCTGTTGTCGGTCTTGCGCTTGCGAAGGGGTTGACACGAGGTTGGCCAAAACAAGGGCAACGAGCAGGATTGTACGCTGTAAAAGCTGATTTAGGTTGATTTTCTTCATTTTACAATCTTTTTTTAGCGGCGCGCTGGTTAATAATCAACAGCAACACCAGCACGGTTATAAATATGATGGCTGATAACGGGCGCAGTTCAGGGGTTAACCCTCCTTTTCGCGCATCGGCATAAATATAGGTAGAAAGTGTTTCCAATCCTTCGTTTCCAATGGTGAAAAGTGTAACCACAAAATCGTCGATCGAAAGGGTGAAGGCCAGTATAAAACCGCTGATCATTCCGGGTCGCAGCTCGGGAAGCAATACTTTCCGCAGGGCATAGAACGGCGTAGCGCCTAGGTCGAGGGCTGCCTCGTAAAGGTTGTCGTTCATTCGTTGCAGACGCGGGTAAACACTCAGCACCACGTAGGGCGTACAAAACGAGATATGTGCCAGAATCACAGTTGTATATCCTTGCGAGAATCCGAGGCTCACAAAAAGCAGGAACAACGAAATTGCGGTGATGATGTCGGGGTTCAAAATGGGTATGCTGTTGACCAATTGAACCGTCTTGCGGGCGCGGGGCTTCAGGTTGTAGATGCCAATGGCAGCAACAGTTCCCAGTAACATCGACACAAAAGCGGCAATCAGGCCAATGATGAGCGTATTCCAAAGCGCGCTCGAAAGCGAATGGTGAACCCCGCCTTGGAATAGGTTGGTGTAAAGTTTAAACGAAAAGCCGGTCCAGTTGCCCAGTACTTTTGCTTCGGTGAACGAAAAAATGATGATGATGAGAATGGGCGCATACAACATGGCCAGCAACAACCCAATGTAGGAGTTAGAGAGAATTTTCTTCATCATATCAAGCCTCCTTCCTCGGCAGCTTTCGCATTGCCTTCGCTATTGAGCATTGATGTGAGACCGATCAGTAGCAACATAATGAGCGACAAGGCCGCACCGTAGTTCCACATCCCGTTGTAAATATTCTCCTGAAGCGTGGTTCCGAAGAGTTTTATATTGTTGATGGTCAGTAGCTCGGCAATGGCAAAAGTCGAAATCACGGGCATGAACACCATCATGATTCCGCTCGAAATTCCAGGGACAGAAAGTGGCAAGATCGTTTTGAAGAATACTTGGCTGGGGTTTGCACCCAAATCTTGCGCTGCTTCAATCAAATTTTTATCGGTTTTCTGAAGCGAATTATAAATGGGGTAGATCATAAATGGCAGAAAGTTGTAAACCATACCAAAGTAAAGCGAGCCTTGCCCCAGCGGGATGCGGAAAAAATCGAACAAGGCCACTGTGGCCAGCGTGCGTATCAGAAAGTTGACCCACATGGGAAGGATGAAAAGCAGCACCATGATTTTAGCTGTTTTTGATTCCATTCGGCTCAAGATATAGGCAGCCGGATAACCCAAAGCGAGGCAAATAAACGTGGTGATAAGTGCAACACCAATAGAGAAAACAAAGGTGTGCATTGCCTCGGGCTGGTTCCAGAATTTGGTGAAATTGCCGAGCGTTAATCCGCCTGTTGTACTTGTAAAAGCATAGTAAACAATGAGTATAAGCGGCACCACTACAAAGAAACCCAGAAATAGGATGTAGGGAATAGACCAATTCCGGCGTTTACCTGCAAATGCAAAAAGGTTTTTCTTCACGATCAGGTCAGTTTGCTAAAGGTGAAATTTTAATGGCTTTTGGCGGAATGGTAATGCCCACGCGGTCGCCGTCGTCCCAAATATCGTTGGTATCTACAAAGATGTTTTCGTCCTCATCGGTCAAAACCGTAAGGTGGTAGTGATCGCCTTTGTACAAAATGAAGCTCACGTCGCCGCTTATTGTTCCGTCTTCTTCGTTATCCTGAAGAATAACTTTGTCGAATTTGATGTTCACCTGCACCTTGCTGCCTGCTTCAAACTGGTTGTTTTCGATACATTCAAAGGTCTCGCCAAGGAAGCGAATATGTGTTTTGTCAACCATTATGCCTTCGAAGGTATTGCAAAGCTGCTCTTTCTTCATTACATGAATATCGTTCGGTTTCACACGCAATCCAACGGTTTCGCCCACATTAAAACAGTGGTAATCCTGTATCAGAAATTCAAATCCTTCGGGGCTTGTCACCATCATTTCGTAATGAACACCTTTGAAAATACTTGAAGTCACTTTTCCTGAAAACTGAGCAGCATCCGAAAGTTCGAAAATGTAAATGTCTTCGGGGCGAATTACCACATCAACAGGTTCGTTGGTTGCAAAACCTTTATCGACACACTCGAACTGGTGCCCGGCAAATTCGACCAAACTATCGTGAATCATTATTCCGTTCAAGATGTTGCTTTCGCCAATAAAGTCGGCCACAAAAGCGTTTGCAGGTTCGTTGTAAATTTCGGTGGGTGTTCCAATCTGCTGAATGCGCCCTTCGCTCATCACCACAATGGTGTCGCTAAGAGTAAGAGCCTCTTCCTGATCGTGGGTCACATACACGAACGTGATGCCCAACTTTTTGTGCATGGCTTTAATTTCCATCTGCATGTCCTTGCGCATTTTCAAGTCGAGAGCAGCAAGTGGTTCATCTAACAACAATACTTCAGGTTCGTTCACAATGGCGCGGGCAATGGCCACACGTTGCTGCTGTCCGCCCGAGAGCGAATCTACGTCTCGCTCTTCGTAATTGGTCATGCTCACCATTTTCAACACCTTTTTCACTTTTTTTTGGATAACCTCTTTGTCAAGTTTTTTCAGGTTTAACCCGAAAGCTATATTCTGGAAAACATTGAGGTGCGGAAAGAGAGCGTATTTCTGGAAAACGGTATTCACGGGGCGTTTGTGGGGTGGGGTTTCGGTAACGTTGGTGCCGGCAATTGAGATGATACCTTCTGATGCTTTCTGAAAGCCAGCAACAATTCGCAAAAGTGTTGTTTTTCCGCAGCCCGAAGGCCCAAGTATAGTTACAAATTCGCCTTTACGAACAACGAGATTAATATCTTCAAGAACAGCTTTATCGCCAAACGAGTGCGAAACGTGCTCAATACTGATGATGTTTTCAGATCCTTGCATTGATTATTATCTGAAGCTAATGGATATTTATTAATGGTTGCCAAAGATAGAAAATGATATGATAATGAAAAGGTTTTTCTTTTACAGAATGGTACTTTGCGGTTTCAATTAATGAGCTTTATTTTCGATATTTATAACGGATTTAAAATAGCCCCTTGAAATATGCTATTACCTTCAAAAAGAGAAGATCGATGGATAATTGAAGAAATAAAAAAAATATAAACATGAGAACTGTTCTTAAATTAGCATTATTAATTACACTTTTAGGTTTTGGTTTTATGTCAAAAACAGAAGCGCATCAAAATGACAAGTTACCTTACAAAGATGTAAGGTTGTCGTCCGAAATCAGGGCTAAAGATCTACTTGGCCGAATGAGCACCGAAGATAAAATTTATCAGTTAATGGCTGTTTTAGACGGTTCGCCCGACAGGTTCAATCCTGACTTTGTGAACAACCCAAGCGAAATGAAACGGGTGTTTGGCAAAGGCGTACATTCCGTTCAGCCCTTTTTCGAAGGGTTGAAAGAAACCGTAGAATCAAGGAACAAAATACAGAAATACCTTGTAGAGGAAACCAAGTGGGGTATACCCGCCATTTTTGTCGATGAGGGGCAACATGGACTGATGAAACCCGAAGCTACCGCTTTTCCCATGGCCATTGGATTGGCTTGCTCGTGGAACCCCGAGCTTTTCGAGCAGGTTTATATTATTACCGCGCAAGAAATGCGTTCGCGCGGTGCACAATGGGCACTTTCGCCGGTTATCGATGTTTGCAGGGATCCTCGTTGGGGCAGGGTTGAAGAAACGTATGGCGAAGACCCTTACCTGAACGGTGTTTATGCAATTGCTGCTGTGAAAGGGTTTCAGGGAACTACAACCGGGAACATTGCACCTAATCATGTGGCCGCTACCTTAAAGCATTTTTGCGGTCATGGTCAGCCCGAAGGTGGGTTGAACCAAGCTCCTGCCAATTATTCTGAACGCACCTTGCGCGAGTTTCAGTTCCTCCCTTTCCAAATGGTAATTGAGCAGGCAAAACCACTTGCGGTAATGCCTTCGTACAACGAAATTGATGGACGCCCATCGCACGCCAACTCTTGGTTGCTGAAAGATGTGCTGCGCAAAGAGTGGGGCTTTGGCGGATTAATCATTTCGGACTGGAATGCCATTGACCAGTTGGACACCAAACACTTTGTGGCAAAGGACAAGAAAGAAGCTGCCATGTTGGCCTTTAACGCAGGCATTCAGTTCGAGTTGCCCAACCGCGACTATTACAAAAACATGGGAGCGTTGGTAAGCGAAGGTAAAGTGAAGATTGAAGATGTTGATGAAGCTGTTTTTCAGTTGCTGAAAATGAAATTCGAACTGGGATTGTTCGATAACCCTTATGTTGATGAAAATACCGCGATTGCCGTAAGCAAAGAACCTGCATCGAAACAGTTGGCATTAAAAGCGGCCCAAGAATCTATTGTTTTGCTGAAAAACGAAAACAACCTTCTACCTATTAAAAAGGGGCAATACAAGAAAATTGCAGTGGTTGGACCATGTGCCAACGACCTTTTTATGGGTGGTTATTCGGGTGAACCGTACGAAAAAGTTTCGCTGTTGAAGGGTATTCAAACAAAAGTGGGCAACACCTCCGAAGTGCTGTTTGCCCAAGGTTGCCGAATTACCGAAAACCTCACCATTAGCCAATTCAACTGGCGGAACGAAGACATTGTTTTTACACCACGCGAAGTGAATTTGAAATTGATAGATGAAGCTGTTAAAGTTGCCCAACAGGCCGACATTATTATACTTGCCGTTGGCGAAACCGAATATATTTGCAGGGAAGCGTGGAGCAAAGCCCACGTTGGCGATAACATGACCCTAGATTTAATTGGCGAACAACAACAGTTGGTCGAAGCAATGGTGGCTACCGGAAAACCTGTGGTGGTTTATCTCATGAATGGTCGTCCGCTCTCGGTTAACTACATTCAGCAAAATATTCCTGCCATTATTGAAGGTTGGTACATGGGGCAGGAAACCGGCACCGCTGCTGCAGACGTGCTGTTTGGCGATGTAAACCCTTCGGGAAAACTCACCATCACCATCCCAAAATCGGTAGGACAGCTACCCATATATTACAACCACAAACCATCGGCAAGGTATATAGACTATGTGTCGCAGGATGTGCAACCCCTTTATCCATTTGGCTATGGTTTGAGCTACACCACTTTTGCTTACGATAAGCTAAAACTCTCTTCTGAAAAAATAAAAAGTGGAGAATCAGTGAAGGTTTCTGTAGAAATTACCAATACAGGAAATAGGATGGGCGACGAGATTGTGCAACTATATATTCGCGATAAAGTTTCTTCGGTTACCCGTCCTGTTAAAGAATTGAAAGATTTCAAGCGCGTAACACTCGAAGCCGGAGAAACCAAAACCGTTCAATTCACCATCGAGCCGTCAAAATTGGCATTCTGGGACATCAACATGAATTTTGTTGTTGAACCGGGTGAATTTGAGGTGATGGTTGGAAAATCATCGGTTGATTTCGCCTCCAGAATACTTTTGGTAGAGTAATGGTTTCTGAATATCTTTAAAGGCATTTTCATGCATTTAATTGATTACAACCATGAATATGAACTCAAAAATCTTTTTCGGCCTCCTTTTCTTTTCGTTGATAATGGGCCTGAATAGTTCAGCTTTTGCAAAAAATAGCGTTCGCGATTTGCGATGTGAGTATAAAATTGATCCGGTTGGTATTGATGTTTCTCAACCTCGCCTGAGTTGGAAAATTATTTCCGACGAAACCAATGTGATGCAATCGGCTTATGAAATCAAAGTTGCAACTTTGGAACAAGCGTTAAAAGAAGACAAAAACCTGCTTTGGGAAAGTGGAAAAATTCAATCAGACCAAAGTATCAATGTTGAATATGCGGGGAAAGCGTTGTCTCCAATGCAGCGGGCGTACTGGCAGGTTCGTATCTGGGATCAAAATGGAAAACCCACAGCCTGGAGTGCTCCTGCTTTTTGGGAAACCGGATTAATGGAAAGTGCGAATTGGAAAGCTAATTGGATCACTTCTCCACTGGATCGACCCAATGAAAAGATTCGCCCTTGCAGTTATTTCAGAAAAGTGTTTTCATCAACAAAACAGATACAATCCGCGCGGGTTTATGTCTCGGCACTTGGGCTTTATGAGCTTCATCTCAACGGGCAGAAAGTTAGTGCCGATTTGTTTACCCCAGGTTGGACCAGCTACAAAAACCGTATTCAATACCAAACCTACGATGTGACCCAACTGCTGAAATCGGACAATTCAATTGGAGCAATAGTAGGCGATGGCTGGTACCGGGGCGATATTGGATGGGAAAACAACCGCAATTATTACGGCGATAAAACAGCGTTGATTCTTCAGGTACATCTGATTTATGCCGATGGGACTGACCATTGGATTATAACTGATAATAGCTGGAAAACTTCGACTGGTGCTCTGCTTCAATCCGAAATTTATAACGGCGAAACCTACGATGCACAGCTTGAGCAAAATGGATGGAATAATGCTGACTTCGACGATATAAACTGGTATAAGGCGACCATTCTTGAACATCCAAAAAATATTCTCATCGCCCAGCAAGGTGTTCCGGTAAAAGCCATTCAGGAAATACAACCTGTCAAGCTTATCAAAACCCCAAACGGTGAAACTGTTTTCGACATGGGACAAAACATGGTTGGCTGGGGCAGACTAAAGGTAAGCGGCAAAAAAGGCGATAAGGTAACCCTGAAATTTGCTGAAGTACTAAACAAAGAAGGGAATTTTTACACTGCCAATCTTCGTTCGGCAAAAGCAACCGACCAATTCATTTTGAATGGAGGTGGTGTTGAAATATTTCAACCACACTTTACATTTCACGGGTTCCGCTATGTGATGGTCGAAGATTTTCCCGGAACACCCGATTTGAGTTCAATTACTGGCGTTGTTGTTCATTCCGACATGCAACCGACCGGAAATTTCGCCTGTTCCGATTCTCTCATTAACCAACTTCAAAAGAACATTATTTGGGGACAAAAGGGAAATTTTCTCGATGTTCCAACCGATTGTCCACAGCGTGATGAGCGCATGGGCTGGACTGGCGATGCCCAGGTTTTTTGCCCCACAGCCGCAATTAATTTCGATGTAGCGGCATTTTTTACCAAGTGGGTTGGCGACATTGCTGCCGATCAGCAGCCCGATGGAAAGGTTCCGTTTGTGGTTCCCGATGTGCTGCGTGGAGGTGGCGGTGCAACTGCATGGGCCGATGTCGCTATAATCATTCCATGGAATATGTATTTGGCATACAACGATAAACGCATCCTTGCGAAACAATATCCGTCGATGAAAGCGTGGGTGGAATACATGAAAAAGCGTGCCGGCGACGATCTGCTTTGGACTGGTGATTTTCACTTTGGAGATTGGCTCGCGTATGCCACTACGCAATCAGATTATCCTGGAGCGACTACTGAAAAAGATTTAATTGCTACGGCTTACTATCGCTATTCTTCAATGTTACTGTCGAAAATAGCAGCAATCATTGGAGCTAACGATGACTCAAAAGCGTATGCTGAGTTATCGGAAAAGATAAAAACAGCTTTCATCCACGAATATGTAACTCCGTCTGGTCGATTGGTTTCACACACTCAAACTGCCTATTCGCTGGCGTTGGCATTCGATCTCTTACCACAAGATCTGATCTCTGCCGCAGCAAAATACCTGGCCGATGATGTTCGAAAGTTTGGACACCTTACAACCGGTTTTGTTGGTACACCGCTGCTTTGCAAAGCGCTATCAGACAATGGCTATTCCGATTTGGCCTTTATGTTGGTCAATCGAAAGGAGTACCCATCGTGGCTATATCCTGTTACTCAAGGTGCAACAACAATTTGGGAGCGCTGGGATGGGCAGAAACCCGACGGTTCGTTTCAGGATGTGGGCATGAACAGCTTCAACCATTATGCGTACGGGGCAATTGGTGAGTGGTTTTACCGATATGTGGCCGGGCTTAACCTCGACGAGTCGAAACCCGGTTATCAACATTTTATATTGGAGCCACACCCGGGCGGCGGTTTAACTTCGGCTAAAATTGAGTTTGAATCAATGTATGGAAAGATCGTTTCCAACTGGAAAATTGACGATAAAACTTTCGTATACCAGTTTATAATACCAGCTAATAGTGAAGCAACAGTTTTCCTTAGTGATTCTGAAGCACTTGAAATCAAAGCCGAAGGCAAGCCTCTTTCAAACCCTTTTCAGAAAATAGATGAAGCCAAAATAGTGGCTAAGTTCGGATCAGGAAAATATGAGATAAAGTTGATCAGAAAGTAATTTTTTGATGTTTTATAATATAAATAAGATGCATACGAGTTATTGCACACGTGTGCATCTTTGTTTTTATTTGTTCTTAATTTTAAGGCAAATAAATCAACGATTTTGAAAAGAATAACCATTAAAGATATTGCCCGGGAGTTGAACATGCACCATTCAACGGTTTCGCGAGCCTTAAGGAACGATTTGAGTGTTAAAATCGAAACCCGAGAAAAAGTAGCGAAATTTGCTCAGGATAATGGTTATCAGATTAATATGAGTGCCTTGCAGCTTCGTGGAAGTGTGAAAAATACCATTGCGGTACTGGTGCCCAACATCAGTCACAATTTCTTTTCAAACATTGTGAGCATCATTACCAATTTAGCTTATGGCAAAGGGTACATGGTTTCTGTTTTCCAATCGAACGAAAATTACGAACAGGAGAAGGAAATTATTAATACACTGATAAGAAATGATGTAGCTGGGGTTATTGCTTCAATTTCGATGGAAACAACCAACTCGTCACATTTCAAATTACTTGAGAAATACAAAATTCCACTCGTTTTCTTCGATCGTGTTTGCATGGATGTTGCCGCATCAAAAGTAACGGTCAATAATATCGAAGCGCTTACCAATGCAATTGATTTATTGGTTCAGAAAGGTTACCGGCGCATTGCACATCTTACTGGAAAAAATCAAATGAATGTTTTTAGAGAAAGGCAATGGGGTTATCTCGAAGGGTTAAGAAAAAATGGATTGAGTTATAACCGATCAGTTGAAATTGGGAAAAATTTCGTTATTGAAGATGGCATTGAGGCTACAGAAATGCTGCTCAATGAAAATCCTGCGCCCGATGCAATTATTTGCGATTCACATTTTCTTACCCTTGGGGTTATTTTCAAACTCAGGGAAAAGAATATTCAAATTCCACAAGACTTTGGTGTGGCAGGCTTTGGAGATAATCCCTATGTTCGGGTAACCTCTTCTGAAATTATTTCGATTGTTCAACCTGACGAATCCATTGCAGAAGCTGCCTTTGAATTATTGTTAAAGAAAATTGAAAATGGCGATGATGAAACCGTCGAAAACCGGACTTTCTCAACAAAAATTATAGAACCAAGATAAATTTAGATAAAACAGCACACGTGTGCATAAAAGTTACAGACTATGTTGAAAGGTATTTCACCACTAATTAGTCCTGAATTATTAGCCGTTATGGCTAGAATGGGACACGGAGACGAATTGATTTTAGCCGATGCCCATTTCCCGGGCGAAACGTTTAACGATAGGGTTTTAAGAGCCGATGGTCTGCTAATTGCCGACTTACTTGCCGCAATATTGCCACTGTATGAACTCGATAGCTATGTGCCCCATCCGCTAATGATGATGGCCGCTGTTGTTGGCGATACACTCGATCCTGAGGTTGAGAAGCGTTATCTCGAAAGCATCCATCAAACAAACCCCAATGTCCCAGCCATTGAGCGCATCGACCGCTTCGACTTTTACGAGCGTGCCCGCAAAGCTTTTGCCGTTGTAATGACAGGAGAAACAGCCAAGTATGGAAATATCATTCTAAAAAAAGGGGTAACGCCTGTTAAATAGTATTAAGTATTAAGACACAAGTATCAAGACACAAGTATCAAGACACAAGTATCAAGACACAAGTATCAAGACACAAGTGTCAGGTATTAAGGATTGTATGAAGCGAACAGCTTTTCTAATGACCAATGACTTTTTCCTAATAACAATTGACTAATTTCTAACTTATGGCACATCAAAAACTAACAACAAAGGAAAATCTTATTCCATTTATTCTTATTACAGCCTTGTTTTTCCTTTGGGGTATGGCACACGGAATGTTGGATGTTTTGAACAAGCATTTCCAAACCATTCTTGAAATATCAAAGGCAAAATCGGGCATGATTCAGTTCTCGATGTACATTGCCTACTTTCTTATGGCTTTACCAGCTGGGTATTTTATGCGCCGTTTTGGTTACCGTAAAGGAATTATTTTAGGCCTTACACTTTTTGCATCGGGGGCTTTACTTATTGCAGCGACCACACAATTCGAATCGTTCTGGTTGTTCCTTATCTTTTTGTTTGTGCTCGGTTGTGGATTGGCAACTCTTGAGACAGCTGCAAATCCTTATACTACACGACTTGGGCCTGCTGAAACCGGCGAACGGAGAATAAATTTTTCACAGTCGTTTAACGGCCTGGCATGGACAATTGGCCCACTGATTGGTATTTATATCTACAACAATGGAGCCTCGGCAAGCGGAGAAAAGCTTAATTCACTTACGCTTCCTTATTTTATTATTGGATTGGTTGTGTTGGTTGTTGCCATTGTTTTTATGGTAACCAAGTTGCCCGAAATTGAAGAGGAAGAAGTTTCAGGCGCAGCAGCTTTAGAGGGAAAATCGTTGATCAAAGAGCGGCATCTGGTGCTGGGTGTGATTGCCCAGTTTTGTTATGTTGCCGCGCAAACAGGAATTTTCAGTTACCTCATCAACTTTGTGACTGATGTAAATCAGAAAGTACACTTCGATGTTAACAATGGTCCTTATTTCTTATCAATTGGTTTTGCGTTGTTTATGGTTGGACGCATGTCGGGCAGTTTTCTGATGAAGTTTTTTAAACCTGCTCGTTTACTGGCTATTTACGCCCTTATATGTTGCCTGTTGCTGCCAGTTGTAACCGCTAATTTTGGTTGGGTTTCAATCATTGCACTTTATTGTATTTTCTTCTTTATGTCGATTATGTTCCCTACTATTTTTGCGCTTGCGATCAAAGATTTGGGGCCAAAAACCAAGAAAGCGTCATCTTATCTAATTATGTCGATTGTTGGGGGTGCTGTATATCCATTGTTTATGGGATATGTTGCCGATGTTACTCATTCAATCGCATTCGGTTTTCTGGCGCCTGTTCCATGTTTCCTTTTTATCCTTTATTATGCACTGTCGGGGCATAAAGTGATTAAAAATTCATTGTAAAAAATTAAGATAAAATATGATTGATAAAAAGAAGCCGTTGCTGTTAGCTGTTTTAATGACGTTTATAGTGTCAACAGCAATAATGGCTCAGGATGTTGTAAAAATAGATTTTACAAAATTGAATCAAAAAATTGACGGTTTTGGCGCTAGTTCAGCATGGCACGGAGCACTGACAGCAAAAGAAGCTGAAGTGTCTTTCGGTAATGGTGAAGGTCAATTGGGACTTAGTATTTTACGATTGCGTATCGATCCGGCAGGTCAAAACCGATGGGGTGAAGAACTGTCCAATGCCAGACGAGCGAAGGCTCTTGGGGTAACTGTATTTGCTTCGCCATGGACACCACCTGCTTCAATGAAAACAAATAAGAATGTTGTTGCAGGTGAATTGAGTCCAACCGAATATGGAAATTATGTGAAATTTCTAAACAGCTACATCGATTACATGGCCAAAAATAATGTTCCTCTGGCTGCAATTTCGCTTCAAAATGAGCCCAATATTAGGGTCACCTACGAATCGTGCGACTGGTCTATTGCCCAGATGCTCGACTTCTGTAAAAATTATGCTCAGGACATTAAAGCACCCGTGATTGTTCCCGAAGCCTTCAATTTTGATCAGGCTTATTCCAACGCCATTTTGAACGATTCAACTGCAGCATCGCACATTGCAATTATTGGGGGCCATTTATACGGAACGACACCTAAAAAAGATGCAAATGCTCAGGCAAAAGGGAAGCCTGTTTGGATGACCGAACATTATATAGACGGAGATGACATTACAACTTGCATTAGTATGGCGAAGGAGATTTCTGAATGTATGAGCTTAAACATGAGCGCCTATGTGTGGTGGTGGTTGCGCCAACCCAGTTGCAACATCATTACCACGGGCGGAAGTTCCATTTTGAAAAAAGGATACACAATGGCTCATTTCTCAAAATTTATCCGTCCAGGTTATTTTCGGTCCGATGTCAGTTATAATCAATTTATGGGTATGAATATTACTGCCTATGCAGGTGAAAAACAGGTAATTGTAATTGTTAATCGAAATACGAAATCGAAAACAATACAGTTTGAATTAACAGGTGATTCATTGGCTTATTATCAAAAGTATGTTACTTCTGCGACTAAAAACCTTTCCAAAGAAGGAACTGTTAACGTTTTGAACCATCTGGTCAGTGTAGAACTTGAGCCGCAAAGTATCACCACTTTTGTGAGTACAGATCAAGCATGTGAACCAACCACGCTTATTCCTTATCTGAAAATTGATTCGGAAGAGTTACAGCAAACAGCAGAAGCACGTGTAGCTTCTTCATCTTCAATTCAACTTGCACCTCAACCCAACACTGGCGGAACATGGAGCTGGAGCGGTTGTGGAGCTACTGGTTCATCGGCAATCCAGACCTTCACACCCGTTGATTCTTGTGAAACCATTGCCACATTTACAAACCAGTGCGGTGCAAAAAGTTCACTTAACTTCAACATTACCCTAATTCCTGTGGGTATCGATGAAAAGGCGTTAAGCAATGCTGTTTCTATTTATCCCAATCCGGTGGTTGATGGCAATTTTACCTTGAATGTCCATGGATTGCAGGAGCAACTTCCTATGGTCCTGAAACTTTTTAATCTTGAAGGAAAAGTTGTTTTCGAACAACGAATAGAAAAAAATTGGAATGAGATTGAAACTGGTCTGGCACCAGCAATTTACTTCCTTAACCTAACCGGAAAAGAGTTTGTGCATGATCAAAAACTGATAATAAAATAATACAAAATCGAAATGAGAAGATTATTGGTATTAATTGCAGCCCTATCGTTTGGGATAGTTGGGGTTTGCCAAAAAACGACAGATAGCCAATTGAAATTGTGGTACAATAAACCAGCTAAAAACTGGAACGAAGCATTGCCCTTGGGGAATGGCCGACTGGGTGCTATGGTTTTTGGAAACCCTGTGAATGAACACATTCAGTTGAATGAAAATACACTTTATACTGGAAGCCCAAACCGGAATGATAATCCATTGGCAAAAGAAGCTTTACCAAAAGTGAGACAATTGATTTTCGACGGAAAATTTAAAGAGGCTTTGGATATGGTGAACGAAACAATGATTACCAAAACTTCTCACGGTGCGGCTTACCAAACAGTGGGCGATTTACATTTGAATTTTTCGGGAACCAACGATTACACCAATTTCTATCGCGAATTGGATATTGAAAAGGCAATAACTACAACAACGTTTACAGCTAATGGTGTTGAATACCAACGCGAGGCGTTCACTTCGTTTCCCGATCAAGTTCTTGTCGTACGTTTAACAGCCAGTAAGTCTGGATGCATTAGCTTTACCTCAACTTTGTCCCGTCCTGCACACGTGAGTATTTTTTCTGAGGGAAACAATGTTTTGAAAATGAGTGGTGTGAGCAGCGATCATGAAACCGTGAAAGGGAAGGTCGCATTTCAGGCGCACATGAAGATTGTTCCCGAAGGTGGTTCACTAGTTGCCACCGATACGTCATTGGTTTTGACCAATGCCAACAGTGCATTGATCTATATTTCGATGGCCACCAATTTTGTGAATTACAACGACCTTAGTGCCGATGCCAACAAGCGTGCATCCGAATACCTTGCCAAAGCCGAAAAGAAAAGCTACAAGCAACTATTGGCCGATCACATTGCTTTTTATCAAAACTATTTCAACCGTGTTTCGCTCAATTTGGGTGCGACCGATTCCATCAAAAACCCAACCGATGTTCGCATTGACCAATTCAGCAAAGGAAACGACCCAGCTTTGGCTGCACTTTACTTTCAGTTTGGACGTTATCTGCTTATTTCCTCTTCGCAACCTGGCCAGCAACCTGCCAATTTGCAAGGTCTTTGGGGCGATCAACTTTATGCCGCATGGGACAGCAAATACACCATCAACATTAATACTGAAATGAACTATTGGCCAGCTGAGCCAACCAGCTTGCCCGAAATGCACGAACCGCTTATTCAAATGATAAAAGAGCTTTCGGTTGCAGGCCAGAAAACTGCTGCCGATATGTATGGCGCCAAAGGTTGGATGGCTCATCACAACACCGATATTTGGCGCATTTGTGGTCCGGTCGACGGTGCATATTGGGGCATGTGGCCCATGGGCGGCGTTTGGTTAAGCCAGCATTTGTGGGAAAAGTTTGCCTTCAATGGCGATGTCGATTATCTGCGTTCGGTTTACCCCATAATGAAAGGTGCTGCGGAATTCTGTTTAAGTTTTCTAACGCCAGAACCCGATCATGGTTGGTTGGTGATGGCGCCATCGGTATCTCCTGAGAATTCTCCTGCGCATCATCCTGAATCATCCATCTCAGCAGGTACAACAATGGATAATCAATTGGTTTTCGATCTGCTTACCAAAACCATAGAAGCCGCAAAGTTGCTGAATACCGATACTGACTTTATTTCTAAGCTAGAAAAAACAATTGAAAAACTTCCACCTATGCAAATTGGTCAATATGGGCAGTTGCAAGAGTGGATGTACGATTGGGACAACCCCGAAGATAAACACCGCCATGTGTCGCATTTGTACGGTTTGTTCCCATCGAACCAGATTTCGCCATACCGCAATCCTGAATTGTTCGAAGCAGCCAAAACAACACTGATCCAACGTGGCGACCCATCTACAGGCTGGTCGATGAACTGGAAAATAAACCTTTGGGCGCGATTACTCGACGGAAACCACGCTTACAAATTGATGTGTGAGCAAATTAAATTAGTGGGCGTTAAACGTCCCGATGGCAAATCGTTTCAGGAAGGCGGCGGTACCTATCCCAACATGTTCGATGCTCATCCGCCTTTCCAAATTGATGGCAACTTTGGCTTCACTTCAGGGCTAACCGAAATGCTGGTGCAAAGTCACGATGGAGCAATTCATATTCTTCCTGCCCTTCCCGATAACTGGCAAATGGGCAGTGTGAAAGGAATTCGTGCCCGTGGTGGTTTTGAAATTGAAGAACTGGAATGGAAAGACGGTCAAGTAACAAAATTGAAAATCAAATCAACCTTGGGAGGCAATTGCCGTATTCGATCTTATTCGGAATTGAAGACCGGCGGGAAAACAAAACTTGTAGCAGCCGACAAGGAAAACAACAATCCGTTCTATCAACTAGTAGAAGGAAAGAAACCGTTAATTTCTGAAAAAGCGAAATCGAGCCAACTGAATCTGAAAACCAGCTTTTTGTTCGATATACCAACTAAACCCGGACAAGAGATCGTGTTGATTCAAAAATAAAACTAACTAAAGGATGAAACGAGCCATGAGAGAAAACATCACATACAGAGGGATGATTATTAATGGCGAGTTCCATGTGACAATTAAAAACAAATTATAATCACATGAAAAAATTAACGAACCTATTGCTTCTCTTTACCCTTTTGTTCCAACTACTGGGTTGTAAAGAAGAAAAGAAAGTAATTGACAAAATGGACTGGTGGAAAGAGGCCAAATTCGGCATGTTCATTCACTGGGGGCTTTACGCTGTTCCTGCCGGAGAATACAAAGGTCAGGAAATTGGTGGTATAGGCGAGTGGATAATGAACAATGGGAAAATTCCTGTAAATGAGTATGCACAATATGCAACTCTGTTTAATCCCACAAATTTCAACGCCGAAGAATGGGTGAAAATGGCTAAAGATGCTGGTATGAAATACATTGTGATTACCTCGAAACACCACGACGGCTTTGCCCTATTCGACAGCAAAGTGAGTGATTACGATATCATGGATGCCACACCATTTAAACGAGACATTATTAAAGAAATGGCCGAAGCATGTAAAAAAGAAGGCATCGCATTTGGGTTGTATTATTCCCAGGCACAGGATTGGCATGTTCCAGGTGGAGCTGCTATTGGCGGACATTGGGATCCAGCACAAGATGGCGATATGGACAAATACCTCGACGAAGTTGCCGTTCCACAGGTTTCAGAAATACTCAACAACTATGGCGACATTAAGGTACTATGGTGGGATACACCACAGGATATGACTCCCGAACGGGCTGCGAAATTTATGCCCGAGTTGGCGAAACATCCTAACCTTATTTATAATAACCGACTGGGAGGTGGCATTGACGGTGACCTTGAAACACCCGAACAAT
>Ga0209373_10001209_pt1 | contig 32151 bp, 18 predicted proteins | sample Higcelweek5metaG_FD_187173 | JGI IMG/M metagenome (GOLD analysis project Ga0209373, IMG submission 187173) | Freshwater pond sediment microbial communities from the University of Edinburgh, under environmental carbon perturbations - High... | ecosystem: Environmental > Aquatic > Freshwater >... | reverse complement strand
GGCATCGGTCGTGTAGTGCGCCACCACGCCGCGCGCGCCGTAGATTTCCTTGGCCGCGAGCCGGCCGCCGTTGGCGGCGAGGTTCTCGATCAACGCGAAGAACGGCTCGTGACACTCGCCCAAGCCGGTGACCTCCGCCGGCCAGTAGTTCATCTGGATGTTGATGTTGATGTGGTAGTCGGCGCTCCACGGCGCGTACATCGCACCGTTCCAGAGTCCCTGCAGGTTCGCCGCGAGATCGCCGGGGCGCGACGAGCCGATCAGCAGGTAGCGGCCGTACTGGAAATGCAGCGCCAGCAACCCGAGATCCTCCGCGCCAGCCTGCACGCGGCGGAGGCGTTCATCGGTGGGCAGCGCGGCGAGCGGTTCGTCGCCAAAGGACAACGCCGCGCGGCGGAACAGCCGCCGGTGGTCGGCGCGGGCGCGTTCGGCGAGCGTCGCGAACGGCTGCCCGGCCACGGCCGAGAGATCAGTCTGCGCCGCCGCGAGGTTGCTGCGCGCGAGCGGGACGGCGGGCATTGCGGCGTTGTAGTTGGAGCGGGCAGCGAAGAGCAGCGTGGCTGCATCGGCGCCGCGGAGCGCGAGCGTGTTGCCCTCGACGGCGAGCGCGCCGCCCTCGGGCAAGATGCGCAGCACGCCGGCGAACTTCACGCCGTCGCCCGCATGGTCGGCGAGTGCCTGGCCGACCATTTCCAGCGAGCCGTCGGCACGCACGGTCACGGTGACGTCGTCGCGCTGGAGCGCGGCGGTAAAAGCGATCTGGCCCGACTTGTCGGCCGTGAGCCGCACGACGAGCAACTGGTCCGGCGCGCTGGCCAGCACTTCGCGGCGGTAGGTCACGCCGCCGAGCGTGAACTCGGTCGTGGCGGTCGCGGCGTCGAGATCGAGCGCACGGCGGTACGCGGTCGGCTCGCCAGCGGGGAGCGCGAAGGCGAGTTTCAGTTCACCCAAAGTCTGGTGACTGCGCCCGACCTGCGGCTGCGGCCCGATCACCTCGTTCTGCACGAGTTTCTCGGCCTCGGCGAATTTCCCGGCGAAGAGCAGCTCGCGGATCTGCTGGAGCTGCCTGCCGGCGGCGGTGCGGTCGAGCGCCTCGGGGCGACCGCACCAGATCGTGTCCTCGTTGAGCTGAATCGTCTCAGTAGCAACGCCGCCGAAGACCATCGCGCCCAGCCGGCCGTTGCCAAGCGGCAGCGCCTCGGTCCACTCCTTCGCCGGCTGGCGGTACCAGAGCGCGAGCCCGCGGAAATCGGCCGCATTATCCGTGCTCGGCACAGCCGTCGAATCCACGGCCGCACAGCCGACACTCAACGCGGCGGCACCGAACACCAGCGAGGCGAGAAAGCGCAGGGGGGAGGTAAGCATCGCCCGCAAACTGTGATTCACGCCACGAGTGGAGCCAGCGGAAACCACTTCGACGCTCGATCCCCGTCCACCGGAGCTCGCCAAACAAGAAGGCCGTCCGAAATACGGACGGCCTTCAAATTGGGTGCAGGGCTTGGATTTGAACCAAGGACCTTCAGGTTATGAGGGCGTGTCTCCGCTTCGTCCCTACTAAAAACTTGGATGGTTTTCGGGCCCAGGTTTGGCCCTTTCTTTGACTACCGCGATTTCGGGGGGTGCTGCTCGTTGCTCCGGGTTACGTGAGGTCTCAATACAACCTCAACGTCAAAAAGGATCAAGTCATGTCTCTCGAATTACGTCGCGGCAAAAGCAACTGGTGGTACGGGCGGGTCACGGTGAACGGCAAACGGATCGTCAAAAATCTTGGGGTGGAGGTGTGCGGGCAGGTCCCGCCCGCCCTCTCCAAAACGGGCGACATCGTCTTCGAGCGCTCGCGGGCCCGGGCGCAGGCTGCGCTCGAACGCTTCCAACTCGAATCGAAGAAACGCGGCAGCGCCGAGGAACTCGTGCAGACCCTGCACGAACTGCGCACCGGCGAACGGGTCCGCTCGGTCCTGCTCACCGACATCATCACGCGGTGGAAACAACTGCCCCGCCGCCGGCCGCTCGCCGAGCGGTACGTCGCCCAGGCCAACAGCCGGGTGGAGCGCTTCCTGACTTTCGTCCGCAAATCGAACTCCTCGATCAAGGAGATGGCGCAGATCCAGTGCACCCATGCCCGGGCGTACATGCGGATGATCGAGGAGCGCGGCGTCACCGCCAAAACCTACAACAACATCGTCGTCTTCCTGCGCTCGGTCTTCCACACCCTACGCAAGGAAGCCGGCACACCCGAGAACCCGTTCGACGGCATCCCCACCCGCGAGGGCGAGACGATCTTCCGCACGCCCTACAAGGTGGAGGAGCTTGAGGTGATCCTTCGGCACGCGAAGGAGGACAAGTTCATCTACCCGCTCATCGTCACCGGCATGTGCACGGCGATGCGCCGCGGCGACTGCTGCAACCTGCTGCGCGAGTCGGTCGACCTGGAGAGCGGCTTCATCACCGTGAAGACCGCGAAGACCGGTGAAACCGTGCAGATTCCGATCTTCCCGCTGCTGCGGGAAGTGCTCGTCGAGGCGCTCGCGAAGCCGGCGCCCCGTCCTCCGTATTACGTCTTCCCGCACTTGGAGGCGCACTACGTCATCAATCCCGATCATCTCACGGATCGGGTGAAACGCGTGCTGCGCGCGGCCGGCTTCATCGACGAGATCCCGGCGAATGGCGAACTCGGCGAGAGCCGCGGAGTGCTGCAGAAGCAGCGCAAGGAAGGTGTGCGCAAGGCATCGGTACGCGACTTTCATTCCTTTCGCGTCACCTGGGTGACGCTGGCGTTGAGCGCCGGCGTGCCGCTGGAAATTGTCCAGCGCGTCACCGGGCACCGCACCGCCAACATCGTGCTGAAGCACTACTTCCAACCTGGCCGGGAGGCGTTTCGGAACACACTGGCCGGCAGGATGCCCGCCCTGCTCGTCGGTGGTGAGGCCAAGCCCGCCGCCGCCAAGCCGGTGGATGTCCTGGACGTCCGCACAAGGCTCTTGGCCATGAAACCGGAGAACTGGGCCGAGATCCGCGAAGAGATTCTGGTCCAACTCGGTGAACCGAAGGCCGCGGAGGTCGTCGAGGTCGCAGCGCAGAAAGCCTCATGATCTCGCCGAACCCCATCCGCACCGGTGCCCCGCCGTCCGCCCCCCGGAGGTTATTCGCCTCCTGCGGCGGCCAGGGCCGAGGGCGCTGCGGTTTAGGCTGGAATCTGTCACAAAAACTGTACAGTTTTTGTGACACAATGAAAGCCGACAAAGGCTCACATCCGGCTGACGCCACGATTATTCGGGCCGTCCGGGCGACAAAAGGTGCCAAGACCTTTTCCGCCCGGGACTTCGCGCACGTCGGCAGCCCGACAGCCATTCGCAAGGCACTGGAGCGTCTGACGAAGCGAGGCGATCTCCGTCGCGTTCGCCGCGGCTTCTACGACCGCCCCCGGGCGCATCCGATCCTCGGGCAGACCGCCCCCGACCCGATGGAGTTGGTGCGGGGCATCATGCGCAACAGCGCGGCGGTCTGGCAGGTGTCCGGCGCCTACGCCGCCAACCTTCTACACCTCTCCGATCAGGTGCCCGCCAAGATCGTGATCCTGACCGATGGCGTGCCGCGGAAGGTCCAGTTGGAGAAGCTGACGCTCGATTTCCGCCGGGCAGCCCCGCGCAATCTCCTCGGCGCGGGCAAGCCCGCCGGGCTCGTCTTCCAAGCCCTGCGGCACCTCGGGAAAACCCATGTCGCGACCGACATCATCGCACGCCTGCGACCGCAGCTCGATGCGGCGACCAAGGCCGACCTCGATGCCCTCGCGCCCCATGCGCCCGCATGGATGCGCCCGCACCTCAACCAAATCACGTCTCCTTCCTGAGCCATGGAATCCATTCTCCGACTCACACCCGAACAGCGCAGCGAACTCTACAAAGGCGCCTCGCAGAAACTCGGCATCGGCGAGGTCATCCTCGAAAAGGACTTCTGGGTATGCTGGACCCTGCGCGAACTCTTCGCGCTGCCCGGCATCGGCGAACACCTGATCTTCAAGGGCGGCACGTCCCTCTCGAAGGTCTGGCGCGCGATTGCCCGATTCTCCGAAGACATCGATGTGTCGCTGAGCCGCGAGTGGCTTGGTTTCACGGGTGATCGCAGCCCCGAGCACGCAACCTCCGGGAAGAAACAACGGGAGCGGATCGAGGATCTCGCCGCCGCCTGCTCCCACAAGATCGCGACGGAGATTCTGCCCGCGCTGCGCGCACGTACGGCTGCGGCCCTTGGCGACAATGGCTGGGACATCATCGTCGACCCGGACGATTCCCAGACGTTGCGCTTCACCTACCCGAGCGACGTCAGCACGACGACGCCGGACGCCTATGTGCGCCGCGAAGTGAAGATCGAATTCGGCGCCCGCTCCGACGACTGGCCGGCCGAAGACAAAACCGTCGTGCCCTACGTTGCCGAACTCTACCCGGAGACGCTCGGCGATGCCGTCGCCCCGCTCCGTGTGCTTTCCCTCGAACGCACCTTCTGGGAGAAGGCCACGATCCTCCACGCCGAAGCGCACCGGGATGAAGCCAAAGCGACGCCACAGCGTTTCTCCCGACACTATGCCGATCTCGCCGCGCTGGCAGCGCACCCGAGCGCCGCAGTTGCGCTCGCACGCGACGACCTGCGCGCGCGAGTCGTGGAGCACAAACGCGTCTTCTTTGCCGCCGCTTGGGCGAAGTACGAGACGGCGGTCCCCGGCTCGTTCCGTCTGATTCCCCCGCCCTACCGCCTTGATGCGCTGGAGTCCGATTACCGCGACATGCGCGAAATGTTCTTCGGCCGATCGAGACCGTGGCCGGAGATCGTCGAGCAACTCCGGGCCCTGGAGGCACGGATCAACCGTCGCGAAAGCTGAGTTCGAACGCTGATCCCTCGGGCCGGTTGGCTCCGAAAGCCCGAAGCGCTGGTCGGATCTGTCGATGCCGCGTCCTCACGCAGCGAGCAACGTCGGGAAACCGTATTCCGGCTTTACCGCCAGCGCGGGTGGCGTAGCATACGTTCGTGCCGGCGTGCCGATAGGTTAAACCGATTCGGGGCGCGATGTGCTTCGGATATCCGACTGCACACAGTGATCAGCCAACGGTGCCTGATCTCGGATGGGCTTTATAGAGGTCCTCGCACGGAGCCACCTCAACGTAAGTCATCCAATGTCAGAAAATGAACGCAGTTACCTCGCGCGGAGTGTCCGCGCCTATCCGTGCACACACAACCAGTGTCTCCCTGTCCTCCAGTGCAACGGCCCAATCCGGAGCCGGAATCTCAAACAGTAAAAGTCAGGAGTACCGCCACCAACCCAATAAGCTCCAGCGCCTCGTCTGTGCAGCAGTGGCGCGCGAGCAACGAACCGGAGAGACCTGTCCGCTCTGGGGTCGGATCGGTGAACTGTACGCGGCTCTTCGCTACGGCCTGAAGTTGAGTCGGAAGAACGCCCAAGGGCACGATGGGCGGCTTGGCAACGACCTGGTCGAAATCAAGACGATCACACCTCGGAAGCGGAAACCCTTCGTGCGCGCGAAGCGCGCCGGCAATTTCAGCCTGCTCGCTGTCGTCCGGGTCCGTCCCGATCATCAGTTCGAAACGCGGATGGTGCGGCGTGATCGGCTCCCGAAGGGCAACGATGGCGCTTATCTCGTCCTCTCCTGGGAACGAGCATGCGCGCTGGCGGAGCCGATTGGCTTAAGTCGCGAGATCTAGAGAACACGTGACAAACGAAAGCCGAAACCTCCCTTACCAAAGACAATCTCGCTGCACTGAAGGCGATGATCGCCGGAAACCGGGAAACGGGGCGGCTTGCGCCGCCCCGGTGTATCCAGCTCAGTTGTTCGCGAACTCGCTCGCGAGACTCCAGAGCGCCTTGTTGAGGCGTTGGCCTTCGGTGAGTCCGCTCACCGGCCGGGTACGATTACGACGGATGCCCATCCCATCGGTGTAGGCGAGGTAGCGGTCGCCGCCACGAACCAAGTGCTCCTGGATCACGTTGAACGTGGTCCACAGATCGGTTGCGGCGTCACCGTAGCGCACCGGCGTGAGCAACTTCTCCGGGCTGAGCAACTTCATCACCGGCTGATCGGCGTCCCAGCGGAGCGCCGCCGCTCGGCGCGCGAACTCGACCCGCGTCGCCTGCGGGAGTTGCACGCCCTGCCACCTCGCGACCGTCTCCAGCGTGCGCGGTGTGTTCTGCGCCGCGGCCTGCGCCGCCTGTGCGAAGGCCTCGGCCGAAACGTCGACGTGCCGGATCGCGACATGGGCGAAGTCCGTGTCGGAAACCACCAGCCCATTGCGGCAAACCAACCGATAGAGACCGGCGTCGATCCGATAGGCACGGCTCCCATCGTGCGCGTTCTGCAGGACCATTTCCGCACGGGCGCTCCCAACCTGAAGCGCTCCCGCCTCCAGGTCGACGCGGCGGGCGAACCGGATCTCGTGCATCTGAAATCCGATGCGGTCCGGCAACCGGACTCGCTGCTCGGATGCCTTGACCGGCTCCCATCCCTCGGCCCCGAGCAGGGCAACGACCTGCGCGGTGGAGACGAAGGTGTAGCGTGAAGAAACCCCGGGCCGCGCGTGCTCGGCGAAGACGGAGGGCGCGCAGCGGCGGAGGTCTTCCGGCGAAAGCGCTTTGAAGGTCTGGGCAGGGGAAACGATAACGGACGAGTTCATGACTTTGGACTTTGCTGACGAGCGCCCCAACGAGGGCGCCTGTAGCGGGCCGCGCTACGCGGACCCCAACCCGAGCCGAACCGTAAAATCGGCCGCCCCGGAGGGATGCCGACGATCAGCACCGTCGCGCAAGGTGGAGCGCAGCGCAGCGAGAAGGACCTTGAGGCGAGGACGGACGAAGGCGCCCGCGCCGCCGCCCGCCCGCCGGCGCAGGTGCTAGGCTGAGGCAGCCCGCAGGGTGTGGCTTCGCTCGAAGAGAATTCCGCGAGCGGCGCAACGAGAGCGAGCACCGGAAGCCCAGCGGCGTCTGAGCGACTGCGAAGGCCGAAAGGCGAAGCCCGCTGATCGAGTATCGGCCATCCCTCGACATTCATAGAGCTGCAAAGCACCGGCTTCGCAGAGCCTTTACGCTCGGCTTAGCGCTAGTTCTCGGCACGCTGGCGTAATCGCGCTCTTCTGGTCGTGAATCACTCTGAGTTCCAATCCGCAATCGGCTCGCTTCACTACGGGAAGCGCCTTCCTGAGGCATTGTACATCGTCCGTCCACGGTTAGCGGATGTTGGCAAAGAACTCTGGGATGTGATCTGCAGAGCAGAAACAGCAGCCAAACCGTCGCCGGAGTGGAATCTGCTGAAGGCACACATCGGTCAGTATGCCGTGACGTTTCTCACCTATCCGGACTTCGAAAACGATCCACACCCTGCGCTAGCCGAGGCGACCAAGATCAACCTCAATACGGGCTTGGTAGTGCGCGCCGACTATCGGACCCGTGCCAATCCCCCAATTCTTCATCGTAAGGAGACTTTTCTTCCTCCGGCGGACGCCCGGATCGCGAAATTTGCCGGTCTCACGAGACAAGAAGAGGCTGCCGGCCTTTTCGTCGACTCATCCCGGATCGGTTTTCGAATACAGTGGCTGACACTATTGAAGCGCCTCGGGCTAACTCATCGTGACCACAGCCTTGTTCGCGTTGAGCGTGAGTCCGTGGCTCAATTACACGATCCGCCAGGAGTCGTCGATCGACATCGCACCGCGATCAAGCGGTACGACCTCTCGAAACCAGTGAAGACTCTTCTGGAGCGGGGACTGCTGCGCAGAGCCGACACCTTCTTCGACTATGGATGCGGACACGGCATGGATATCGAAGCCCTCAACGGACTCGGCTACAGTACAGATGGCTGGGATCCGGTTTTTCGTCCCAATGCCACGAAGACATCTGCCGCTGTCGTCAATCTGGGCTATGTCCTCAACGTCATCGAGGATTCACAAGAGCGCGTCACCACTTTGAAAGAGGCATTCTCCCTAGCCGGACGGCTGCTTCTGGTTTCCACCATGGCGGCAGGGCAAGAAACCGGCGCCCACACGCGATCCTACCGGGACGGGTTCATCACCAAGACAAATACGTTTCAGAAATTCTACGCACCCGGGGAGCTCGAAGCACTAATCGAGCGCACGCTTGGAGCTGAGGCCATTACTCTGACGCTCGGGATCTGCGTAATCTTCAAAGATCCTGCCGAGGCAGACCTCTTTGAGGCCGCGCGAAACCGACGGCATATCGACTGGAGCGAGATCAGCTCCCAACTCAAGTTCTCCTCGACTACCGCCCGCGACCGACGGTCGGTCAGTCGCTACGAGCTACACAAGCAGCTCTTCGACGAATTCTGGGTATCCATGCTCGACCTCGGGCGTCCGCCAGAGCTTGGGGAGTTCGACCGCTTGGCAGAGGTCAAGAAGGCAGGCGGCAGCCTTACCAAGGCCATTTCGCTCGTAGTTTCAGCGCACGGAGAGAATCTGCTGAAGATGGCCCGCCAAACTCGCATGGAGGACGTCCTCGTGTACCTGGCAATGACCAACTTTAGAAAACGGTTTCTCCGACGTGAGATTCCCATACGAATCCGGAACGACATTCGCTGCTTCTTCGGCGATATCCCTTCAGCCCAAAACAAAGCGAGGGATCTGCTATTCGCTGCTGGTGACCCTGGAGAGATCGCACTTGCCGTAGACGGCATCGATTTCGGCGTCTGGGATCAGGAGGAAATGCAGCTAACGTTCCACCGAAGCGACCTATGCAGGCTTCCACCTATCCTCCGCGTATACGTTCACTGCGGTGTTATCCGTTATGGCAATCCCGACGAAGCGGACTTAATCAAAATCCACGTTCGGTCGCGGAAGCTTACGTTGTTGCATTTTGATGATTTCATGCAGAAGGAACGTCCGATTCTACTCAGGCGAATTAAAATCAATCTCCGTACACAATTTGTCGAAATATTCGATCATAGCGGGGAACGACAGACCCTCCTGTGCAAGCATTCATATCTCGGACGGAACCCCATTTCGGCTACAGCTACGTCCTCAGCAAACTCTACAAGATCCGAAGGGGCTCTTCGCTACTCATAATCGACCTTAAGCCCTCTTGGCATAAGCGTGCTCCATCTGATGGAGCTGTTATTTTATTACTGCTTCGCTCTACGGATTCATATCGCGCAACAAAATCGCAAACGTTGCCGATGCGGCAATGCTTTCAGGCTCCAATTTAGATTCGTCTGCGAATTGTTGCATGGCCACGGCGGGATGCACGAGATTTCTCCACTCCCGAAGTGCGTCGCTTGGCTCAAGAACCTTAGTCCCAACTCTTACCATCCGAGCCACCTTAATCATATTAACCAACCGCCACGTTTTGGGGTCGGTTTCTATTTCGGGGCTTCTAAAGCTAGCCCTTTTTGACTGATCAGGCTCCGCTTTGGAGCCGGAAATTGCAGTTCTTAGACTAGCAATCGACAGTCCGATTAGCAAATCAAGGAGCAGAGATTCCATCGCGGAACCGAATCCGATTACTGCAAGGCGAAAGCTGCCACTGCCATGTGCTTTTGCTGCTCCAGCATAGGCCGAGAAACAGATGGTCCGCAAATCATCGTTCTTCATGACACTCAGATCCGTCTTCTGTATTCCGAAAACCGCAGTGCGGGCAGTGCCGTGGTCCGACGTTGCAACAATTTGAGGACTTGCTTTAGCCACTTGTGCATAAAGGTCATTGCGAAAGACCAGTCTCGAGCCTTGACGTTTAGCGAGTCCCAAGACCTGCAGAAACGTACAGTCACCATCCGCTGGAATTAAGTCGGTATATCCCTCCCGAACCATCATGGCTACCTTCTGCGTTAAGCCTGGACTTCCGATTATCTTGCTGAAAATCCCCTCTAAATGACCGCTGGCTAATTGCTGCATATTAGCCAACGCTTCAGCGAAGGCCACTTCCATAGATGTCTCGGTCTGACGAGATGCTTCTTGAAATACTGTCTGCAATAAGAATGGCTGCCCGTTCAATACCGCATGGGCTCTCGCCACAAATGCACAGAAATCCCGGTGCACATTGTTTGCAAGAGTCTCGGCTTGAGCACAAGTGACATCGTCTGTTTCAATCTGCAGGCAGACATTGAATGGCGAGTTCCTCTCCTGCACCAAGGTTTCGGGGCGGAACGTTCCTGCGAAGACAAACCGTATTCTGGTAGCGATTGTTCCCGCAGCGGCATAGGCACGTTCGCTAGAAATTTGACGGATCTGTCCGTAAAACGAATTGCGATACTCGGTATTTTCTATGCTCGCTGCCTCGTCAATAATCACGACCACTGGCGCCCCGTCCCGAGGAAAGGCTGCGTCCAACCATGCAACTACATTGCCCTGTTCGCTCACTTGCGGATGTGGAATCGTGCGATCCAAACTTCGGCCGATTTGGGCGGCAAACCCGCAAAGGAGATCAGGGAAACTTGCGCAGGGCGGAAGGCCTTGCAGATCAACTAGCGCGGTCGCGAGACCCGCGCTACGGAACTGGCCGGCCAGACGCACAAGTCCTGTACTCTTTCCGTGCTGTCGAGGCCCAAGAAGTAAAACCCATTTCCCGGTGCTGACTTCTTGAAAGACCTGCGTCTCGAATTTTCTCGGAATATAGGCAAGCGACGCGAGCGGCACCGCACCTTGGTTGTAGAAGTCACTCATTTGAGTTTGGCCGCATCTTGTTCGAGGAGCTTTTCTATTGGGCCATAGAATGCGATTGCTGAATTAAACCACTCCAGTCGGATCCGGTAGCCCGCATCACTGGCATCGGTCAGTCCATAGAGTTCGAGCATGCGCAGCCCGGATCTGATTTCATCATCAGAACGTTGGACTCCACGATTTTGCAGGAATTCACGACAACCTTCTATTTTATCACACCCCGTGGCGATTAAGAGGGTCAAGACCCGCTCCAACACCGTCGCTTGTCCCCAGTACGTTTCCATATAGCGCTCGGCGAATGACCACACATCGGCAACTTCCTTCAAATCATCCGAAGTGACCGATGCCCTTGCTGTAGCGGGCCGGTCATTTAGAAGACGGACCAAGCCATCCCCCAAGGTTTGGAGAAGTTGCGGATGGCCATTCGTCCGAACCCAAGCAACCGAGGAGAACGCTGTCTCGTCCTGAATCGCGATTTGCATCGCGCGCAATGGTTTGACCAACAGCTGATTGGCGGCGTTCCGGTCCAACTGCCGCAACATCAATGGCTGACAAAAATTCCAATGAGGCGATTGCGGGTCCCATAACCGTCCGGCAATCGTTCGCTCCCCGGAGAATACAAACTGCGCTTCCGATTCTTGTGAAATGGTCCGGCACGCTCGAAAGAAGGCTTCAGGCACCTGGTCGTCTAAATGCTTCTTATCCCAATCTAGCAACTGGTCTATTTCATCGAGCAGAAAGACCATTTTGAGGTTCGGCGAGGTCTTCAGCTGCTTTACGAGGTCAAACAGAAGGCTTGGTCGGAAAGGATGAGCCAACTTCGCTCCCCATAACCTTTTCGCCATCTCGGCAAAACCGTCCCAGTCTCGCACCGTTTGGCAATCACCGAAGAACGTCTGAAAACCGCCATCCTTCAACCGCAAGTCAACATGCCTCATCAGCGAGGTCTTACCTATGCGCCGGCCTCCAAGCAGAGCAATGCTGTTGGAACTCAGGGTCGAGACCATGTCGGCCTCCTCGGTTTCTCGACCGTAGAACATTCTGCCCGGAGTTACACTATTTAGAACGAATGGGCTCGCTTTGATTAGGTCCGACTGCTCCAGCAGTTGTCGCGCGACGATACTGCGTGGGAGTTCTTTTGTCTGCGCCATTTGGAGGAGGAGATTGCTGTCGATCACAATCACGTTCGATGTGAGCGTACTTTGCAGCCTACGTAGCAGCGCGCCTGCCTCGCCGTCTGAAGCTTGTGGGGTAAGCAAGACCGCCATGGTTGATTCCGGCGTCTTCGTCAGGGCTAGAACAGCTATCTGTTTCGCAAGATCAGGGGTCGGTGCAGTCGAGACAGCACCGACCAATAATGTCTTCGGCATAATACCGTCGCCTTCACGGATGTTTTCGACTGTATAGGTAATGGAATCCTGCCTTTGGACTGGCTCGGCTTTTGAGGCACCAAATACTTCGGAAAAGAAACTCAGGGCAGCCTCGGGCAGAAAGGTTTTTTTGAGAAGTAATGCGCGCTCGACCAAATCCTTTTTCCCCCAAGAAAGCGACGTGCCTGTCGGATCAAGGTTTAGGTCGAGAGCGGGATTCTCACTTGCATATGTGGCGATGGACATCCTCGCGCGTTTAATATCTGCGGGTAACTGTGCCGCCGAAACCGAACTGCCGGCGGAAATGGCCGCGTGGATAATGCCCTTCAGTGCCCGATGTTCCTGCGAGGGCGGCTCGGTCTTAACCAACCGGAGAATTTCCTGGAGCAAACGCCCAGCCGCAGCTTGGCGGAAAGTCATGCAGCTTGCGACACCGGCAAACAACGCATTCAGGGCATGCTCACGCGCATCACGCACACCCCGGCCGTCCGCCACTAAAATGAGGTTAAGGCCTAGCTCGGCGATTTCCCGCTGCAAATTCGGGAATGTCGTCGAAAGCTCGTTCATCTGCCTCCCACCACTGGCGGTTTGAAACACCGATGCCACAGCAATGCTTTGCCTAGAGTCGAGGGCCAAGACGCAATCGACCCTCCCTCTCAGGGATTGTGGCCATTGACCTTCCGGAACCTTTTCAATCGCAGGGCTGTGTGCCTGCCCTGCCGCCTTAATGGCTTGATCGAGAACTGTTTTGAGACGCTCCCTGATTGTTGCTCCCACCCGATATCGCCTTTTGCCCGCATCCAACCCAGTCAATGCAGTGCGAACTAGTGAACGGATGTTCGCGCCGGGGGCGACCAAACGGGGCAGACCGAGCTCACACAGAAGCGTCGCTAATTCGGGCACTTGTATTGCGGCGGGGGGACGTCCCGGCTCCGGCAACTCGCGGCCATCCGAAAAGCCAATAGCGGCTTTGGGAAGGGCAAGCAAGAGACACGCAAGCTCGTATAGGCGTGACTCTTTTTGAAGACCAGCAATCAACGTTTCCGTTCCAAGCGGCGCAATTTCAACCGCAGCTTGGAGATAGTTGATAGCACCATCGAATTTCTCTAGATCTTTCTCGATCTCGTCCCAGTCGATGTATCGACTCGCCTCATAGAGATCAGGCGTGATAAACCTTCTAAACTCGGCAACATCCATCGGCAGGAACGGCGTGCTCATGTCGTGACCTTTAATGGGACTAGGTTGGTGATAGCGTCGAGCAAGGCATCTGCTTCGCGTTGTGTGGTTTCGACCGAAAGGCTTAACCGAATGCAACAATCCGCTTGGGAATGGCTCATGCCCATAGCCAATGCGACATGAGAGGGTTTTCTTGCCCCATGTGCACATGCCGAACCCGTCGAAATAGCGATCCCTTCCGCCGCCATACGATCCACCAAGTCTTCGCCGCTTGTTCCTGGCAAGCAGACACTCAAGGTGTTCGGCAGTCTCGGGACAGTCGCGCCCAAGGCGAAAGCACTTGGATAAATCGCCAAGATACGCCGTTGAATATCGTCACGTAACTCCCGGATCTCTCTCAAACTGCTTTTTAGAGAGACTACCGTTGCCAAAGCGGCAGACATCCCCACCAAGGTCGCCGGATTCTCCGTGCCTGGGCGCATACCACCTTGTTGGCCGCCACCGAAAAAGAGCGGAGCAATTGTCTCTCGTGCCCGAACCCAAAGAGCCCCGACCCCCTTTGGCCCATGAAACTTGTGGGCCGAGAGGGAAAGTAGATCAACCGAGGCGAGGCTGTCCGTCAGATCAATCGGCACCTTGGCAACGGCTTGCGTGGCGTCTGTATGGAAAAGGATTCTCGGGTCGCGGGCCTTGACGAGATCAGCGATTTCGCTGACCGGCTGAATCACACCGGTTTCGTTGTTAGCCAGCATAACCGAGACCAGCAACGTATCGGGAGTTAGAGCATCCGCGACACTCCCAGGTGAAACTACACCGGATCGCGAGACCGGCAAGAAGGTCACGCTATAACCCGAAGATTCGAGATGTCGGGCGGTCTCAAGGACCGAGGGGTGCTCGATGGCAGATACAACCAAATGTCGTCGAGTCGAACAGGCACGAGCTGCACCAAAGATCGCAAGATTGTTTGCTTCGGTGGCACCAGAGGTGACAACTACCGAGCTGCCATCTGAAGCTTGGAGAAGCTTAGCAATGGTTGCTTTGGCTGAAGCAATGGCTCGCCCAACACCGTCGAATTCACCGATGGCGGAAGCCGGGTTGGCAAAATGCTCTACGAGGTATGGACGCATCGCGGCCGCTACTTCGTCAAAGACGCGGGTTGTGGCATTGTTATCGAAATAGATCATCACGTCAGATTTTCCGCTCCGCCGTATTGAATCCCGATCAGCCGAACTATCTCGGGAATTGCATGCTCCAAGTCGATGAATGGCACCTGCGCGAAAACCGCATCCGGCAGATCTCCCGTCTTGGCGAGCATATGCCCCCGCCCCAAGAGCCGCTCCGCCCCAGAGTTCTTTGTGCCCATCGCGATTTCTGCTGTAGCTGCATTGTCCACCTTCAGGATCAGGCGATTGCCCAATTGCGACCGGAACTGAGGCGGCATCACGTCTTTGTCGGGTCGTTGGGCGGCAAAAATCAAAAAAATGCCCGCCGCCCGTGCCTTCACGCTCAGACGCCCCACGATGTTCGGCACAGCCTCCGCATATTCATCGGTCTGCATCCAATCGGCGAACTCATCATGAATCACCCAAAGCGTCGGAAGGGGCTTTTGGGTGGCGCGCCTATATGCGAGAATATTCGGAACTTTTGCTTCCTTGAAAAGTTCGTACCTACGATTCATTTCCCCAACTAGTGTTTCCAGCGTTTGCACAGCGGTAGCTGAGTCATCGATGATTCCGTTGGATCCCAACCGCACGTGGGGTAGGTCATCGAGGGGGCGATAGTCGACTCCAAATTTCGGATCGATCAGGTAGATGTGGGCTTCGGCAGGAGACCGCGTCGCTGCTATGGTAAGTATCAGGTTCTGCACTAATACAGATTTTCCGCTGCCCGTTATCCCGGCGATTAATGTGTGCGGTAGATTGAATGGATCAAGCAAGAGCGGCTGGCCGTCCTCCTCGCGCGTGCCAACAAACAGTTTCTCGCCAAGATTCCCGGCACCGAACTGCCGCATGTAGCTCAACAACACCTGCTCCGTGTGGAGCACCTGTCGGTTCGGTCGCTCGACCGCGATCGACACCCGCCCAGATTCTGGAGTGACACTGATAATCTTGACGCCTTCCGATGTGAAAATTTCAGCCGCACGCGCTTCCACCGCTTGCACGGTCAGGTCTTTTGACCCCTGCAGTTTGATAATACCCGCGTTAGGCGTGAGAATCGGAGGCGCCCCTTCTGCGAGGCGCGCGGGCAGGCCGCGTGTGACCAATGACCGCCGCACATCCGCGGATGCGAGATCGAGCCATGCCAAGCCGTCTTTTTCGGAAGATTGAAACGTGGCCGCTCGTGACTCGAGGAATTCCATCAGTGCCTCCGGCGATCCCGGACTGCCTTGTTCGCGATGAACATCTGTAGGCGCTACTGGTGCCGAGGGAGGCGCTACGATTGCACTCGCCGGAGGCGGTACGACCACCGCCGGAATACCGGGATGTTCGGCAGGCTGGTCCCCCACTGCGTCGGGCTTTTGGGGCTCACTGGACGGCTCTTTCGGGGCCGCGAGATGATACAGTCTTGCTTGGTCAAACGGGGGATGCCCGTTGCGTAAACGAAGTGCGGACGTGGCGCAGAAGTCAAAAGCCTGGAATTGGATGATAAGCTCCCGCACGTGCCCCGGTCCGAAGACCTCCTGCAGCGCCTCCAAAGAGACACGACCTTTGCCCGTCACCACGCCCTTTGTGGACGAGATCGGCGCGGTCACTTCCAATGACTCGTTTACGAAAACGTGGGAATAGCCCCGGATGCCTACCGAACATTCCCGCTGGCGAATTGCGCGACGCCAAGCAACCGCGTCAAAGGCCGGCACCCCGGGAGGGACTACCGTTTGCGAGACCAACAGATCTGACAAACGCGCCAACCAGATATCTTGGTCGATAGTCCGCGTACTTCCATCCATCGCTTCCGTCAACTGGGACAAAGTATCGAGCAACTGCTTCGCAGACGTGCTGGCCGCAGTGCCCATACCGTCGTGCGTCACGAATTTGGCCTCTGTCACAACAATATCGAGATGGAACGAGCCATCGGGATTGGTCTTCGGCGCAAGCACCAAGAGATCCGCGATGTTGGCGCCTTCCTTCTTCCCGAGCCATTCACTGTAATCGTCCAAAAAGCACCATGCGATGGATCGATCACTACCCAACTGGGACAGGACTAGATACCGCGTCAGAACCATCCCCAGCAACTCATTGGTGTTGTTAGCACGCCGCGCCGCCTTGAGGACCAGTCCTCCGGAGATCTTGTTCGCGTCTGCTATGATCCGCTTGCTGAGATCGTCCACAAATTCGCTGGAAGTATCCGACGGCAACAGACTCCGAAGCTTTTCCTTCAGCGTGTTGATGAGTAGCGTCTCGCGGGCGCTGGAAGAAATGATCAGATTCCTCCCATGGGTTGCCGATTGAATGTAGCGAATCACGCTGACGTCGCGAGCCTCTAACAGCTTCCGGTCGAGCAGCTCATCTTGGTTGATGACCCACGTGGCGAGATCGTGAGTCTCCCGGAAAATCCGGTCTACGTTTTGCTCGTCGAAATCCAAGCACCGCATCAACACCGGGCACTTGCCCACACTCCACGCCTCGTCGGCGCCGTTTGCACAGAGAAACGCCACCGCATAGAGAAACGCCCAGCCTGTCTCGGTCTGCGCGGGGCAAACCAATTGCAATTTCACTTTACGCTCCCCTTCGTGAACGGGTAGGCGCCGGCTCCATTGATGCGGCTGCAACGTCTCAGGGCCTTCGCTCTCTCGCGTCAACCATTCCCAAACCGGCTTGGCTTGTCCGGAAATCAAATCGCGGCAATACGCGAGATCAACCGGCTGGGAACGCCCTTCCCGTTTCAGACGGTTGGCCGCCGTTATGTTCACGCGCACCCGCGAAAGAAGGTCGCCCGATGCCTCAGTGGGATCGGCCTCCGTATCTACACCCTTCGCCACTAGATCGCGGTAGATCTTCCGCAGGTGCTCCTCGTTGCGATGCATCAACAGGACATGGCACGTGATCTTGTCGTCTTCCCGCGCCGCATTGATCCGATTGATGGCCTCCACCACCGCAGTCGGCAGATCCGGCGAATCGCATTCGTAGAGCAGTATGGATAGATTGCCGCGCTCGTGGGGTTGCAGCCGCAAGTATTCGCCCATCTCGCATTCGATGGTCGCGGCCGCCGCGGTCGACTCGTCATCGAGGGCCGGCAAGGCAGATGCATCGGCCTTTTCCGCCGGTTGATGAAGGGTGTAAGCACCGAAGGCCTGCGTCGCAACTCGAGGGAGGCATTCTGTGTTTTCCCAAACCGTCGCGATTTCGGGGTAAAGAGGGTGGATAAGGAGTTGCTCCACCTCCCGGAAAAACAGATCACCCTTGGCGCCGTCCGAGAATGGCGGCCGGTTATTGCCGAGCAGCAGATCGAGCAGGCGCAATACTTGGGACTGCCTACCGAGAGTGGCTTCCAAGCGCAACGGATGCCACGGGCAAACCACCGCCATTGGGGGCCTCCTACCGGAGCGGGGCACTTGCGCCAGGCCCACTCGCAGCAATAGCCGCAAGAGCTGACGCCGGGCATCTTGGTGGCCAACCGTGTTGGCTGTGAGAAGCAGCGCACGGTACGACGCGGCTACCGCCGGGACCTTTTCGAGCGCACAAGCGTTCGCATGGATGTCCGCCAGTGCATCCCCGTAAACGTTGTCGAAGCGCCCAAACTCCTCTTTCAGGTTCGCGAGCAGCCCGGAGGGTACCCATTGGCGGGCACCGGCCATTTCAAGCACATCCTTCCACTGCGCCGCCAACGACTTGATCCGGTCCTGTGCTGGAATAAAGGCGCCGCGGCCGCCGCTCCGCGCTGCCTCCGCAAAGCCCTCGGCGTTCTCCAGCGACAACGAGACCGGCACGCCCTTGCGTCCGACTACTTCGTATTCCGCGAGGCATTCCACGAGGGCCGTCTTGCGCTTCGCGCGGTAACGGCACAACGACGCGAGGTCCGTGGCTTCCTGCGCCAGCACCGAACCGATGGGAAACTTCCACGTGAGCGACAGCGTACCGATCTTACGGTCTGTTTTGCCCCGGCCGTCCTCGAATACCGAGACTAGGAAATTCAATGCGATAGCCTTGGCAGCTTTGCTACTCCCCTTGAAGCGTGCCTTGTCCTCGATTTTCGGCAGGACTTCCTTTGAATATCGAACTGCTAGAGTGTCCTGGAATCGGATTCTCTTCTTCGTGCGCGCCTCAAGCGCGCCGTAGGCTCGCTCGAAGTATTCGCATGCCCTCTGGTTTAGCTCCAAGAACTGATTTGGTTTCTTCTGCTGCCTTCCCTCAAGCACCACGTAGGCGCTCTCCACAGGAGACAACCCGCGAGCGACTCGCCGAATGCATTCGAAAATTCCTTGGTAGAGGTCGGAGCACTCCACTTTCTTCCCGTGTACGAAATCCTCCCATTGGAGGTATAGGGAGGCATCCTTCTCCAGCGCATCACGCCGGCGCTCGAAAAACTCCCGGAATTCCTCCGAGGCGGACCCTGACTTTCGCCCAATCTTCGTCAGGGCATCGATCACAAGCTGGTCGTCGGAGGTAGGTGCGATGCCCTCTGCCTCCAGCGCGAGCCGCGTTTTCTCCGAGAAATCTTTCGCATTCGATTTCTTCGTAAGATCGAAGCACTGCGCCGTGAAGTTCCAGTCGAAATCGAACAGCAGTCGTTCGGTCGCTGCATTCCGCGTGCCTTCAGATGAAATGTAGGCTTCAAAGGCGATCAGCACGTCAGGCGGCACCGGCGGCTGGTGGTCATCCGACCGCAATTGGAGCAGCCGCTGACGCAGTGTGTCATTGTCCAGCAGCTCCTGGGATAACCCGCGGCGATATAGAAAACACTCTAGGGCGTAGTGATTCTTTAACTTCGCCGCCCAGTTCGCGGACTGTCCAGTTTTGACGTCATTCAGCGAACTGAAACAGTCCTCAGAGCGAGGGAGTCCAATCGTCGGCAACGCCTTGCCGGCTGCTCGCGGAAGCGTCTCGCCCGCTTTGCATTCCCGCAGCACGCAGTCGAGGTACTCGCCAGCCTTCGCTGTAGGGCAGCGGCCGGTTTCGAACAGCCCCCGCACCAAGGCCTCCACTTTGTGTCGCTCCTCCGGCAGCAACACTAGGCCTACGTTCCGCGCCACATAGTCCACCCAGATTGGGGCGATGCTCTTGTCCTTCAGGTCGGAGGCATCCGTGCGATCACTATCCGCGAGCGAGGCACCGGAGTCTTCCTCCATTTCCGCTGTTATGACAACGGAACCCGTGCGATCGCGATTCCGCACATCCACGGAACATTCGTCGGTAAGGTAGGAGGGATTGATGCCAAACCCTTTCAGTTCCGCCGCCGGAAATTGCAGCTGTAGCTTCTGCGCCCGCGCTCCCGCTTGGTCCTTGGCAACCACAAAGCCGGCGAGCTGCTCAGATGTGAATCCCGACAGAACATGAAACGCGCCCCGGAAATCGGCTTCCTCCTCCAGCTGGGGCCTTAGCTGTCGACAGACATGTTCGAAGGCGATTGCGCCTACGAGAGTAGCAGGGGCGCTAAGGGTCATCGGCGTGGATCCATGGGGTTGATGATGTAGGTGCAGGCATCGCTCATCCGTCGCGCGAGCCCCATGCCTACCAGATGTTGAGCAAGCCGGTCGCGATTCCGCTTAAAATCAGTCTCATCGAACTGGTAGCTCAGCACCTCCTTCTTCGCCTCCACCGGCCCGATTGCGATCCGGTAGCGGCGATGAAGTTGCCGGAGAAATCCCGATTCCTCGACAGGCGCGCTCACATTCGCCAGCACCAACGCCCGAAGAAGATCGTCCGTGGGGGCATACCGGTATCGATTGGTACCGCGCTTCGAAGCTAAGCCTGATCCGGTGGCTAGCCCAGTCAGGCCATCGGCAGTGCCATTCCGGTATAGCCGTTCTGCAAAGGTGACAAATCCTTGCGCTACTGCCGTGGCATCCGCGCCCTGCGCCTTCTCCCGCTTCAAGCCGCAACGTTGCACGAGCAAATCGACGAGAAACTCGCGCTTCGCCACATCATCCAGCGAATCATCGCCCAGCGTCTTCTTCAGGGCGGCATCCGAAAAGATCACTTGATCAAGATATTTTCCCACCGCCTGGAGGCCTAGTGCGTCGTTGCTGAGATAAGACTCGACTGCGGCCTTACGCACGAGATCGCCTCGCGGAGCAAGAATCTCGCAAACGAGCGGCGGCAACTCGCTTTTGCCAATCCAGTGGTGCGCGGTCTCGATGCCATACAGGTAGACATGGAGCCCAAGCAACGGTTGCACATACTGAAAGGCGTCCTGGTCGGGAAGTTTCAGGTCGAGGATCGCAGCCACATCCTCGGCCATCCGATCAAAGGCTGGGTGGCTCTTGTAGGGCAGATAGGTCCCCCCCTTTTGGTCGCCGCGGTCTGGTTCCACCGACGAAATCAGACGCAGGACCAGCTTGTTTCGGGAGGTCGCTGGATCGAAAGACAACGCCAGGGAATTGCGGATCCTGTGCCTCAGCGGCTCGGCAGCGCGGCTTAGCATGAGATAGGCGATCTCGCCCGTGCGGGTGAATACCCGCCGAGTGCGCTCGAAGCCTTCCCCTTTTTCAAGCAGCGCCTCAAAAAGCGACGCGGGGCCCACTGGAAAAACAAATTGCGTCGTCCAGCTCCGTTCGCTTCCGGGGTCCATCGTAATTCGGCGCAGTAGTCGAACCACGCTGACCATTTCGGCGAACGTATCGAAACGTTTCCGCAGGTAGGAGAAATCTGCGCTCAGACGAGAACCCATCCGGGCATTCTCCTTCATGAAGGTCAGCCACGTCGTCCACGCCTCATCTTCGCTTCCGCTGGAATTACGCAGAATCTCCTCCATGCGGGGATTGTTGAAGAGAATGTTCCGCAGCTGGAGCGACTGGTTCGCCTCATACTGTGGGTTTTCGCTAGGTTGGGTCAGCTCCAGTAGCTTGCCTTGCCGGAACATGCCCTCGGCCATGCCAAGGAACTCAAGCATCAGCGCCGAGAACGGCTGCCGTTCCACGCGATGTCCCCAGATTGCTTCAGCGACCCACGCCTCGTGCTGATCGCGGGATCCTTGATACTCCTCGGTGTTGGTGGGGGCTAGGATCATTCGGCAAGGTGAATTGGCAGGCGCAGGATCGTGCCATTGCCATTGATCTCGATTAGGTGCAACGAGCGCTCGCTCGCCTTCAAGGCGAGGTCACGCAAGCAGCGCTGTTTCAATGACAGGAAATCGGCGCACGACTCCCGCGAAAAACTCGACGGCATCGCACCGTCAGCCACCCGAAACAGGAACTCGAAGCGTGGCAAGGTCAGGCTGAATGAGAACTCCTTGTCCTTAAGCCGTAGTACCAGGCGCGGGGTCCGTTCATTCAACCGACGCACCACTGCGAGCCCCGCCGGATCGGAATCGATTTCGATCTGTGCGAGGAAAATATCGCTGACCGGCGAGGTGGTTAGGTCCAGTCCTGTGGCCAGATATACCTCGGTGGCGTTTTCAGCCAACAGCAGGCCGGTCCAGATGCGATTCAAACCTGAGGCGAGCTTACGCAGGTGAATCCGCTCCGGTTGTCGGCCATTGTCGAGAGGTCGTAATACCGCTTCCAAGTACTCCCCGGCGTGGTGAAATATCGTGGTCTTCCAAAGTTGATATTTCTCGACAAGTGCGGAGGTGGCTTGCAGGAACACTCGACGACGTTCCGTTGCTAGCTCCGTTAGGAACCCCTCAACTTCCTCCGGGGTAGTGGCATCCCCGCGGATATAACGACGCAGCAGGCCGTCGAATGCCGGATTGCGTTGGTGAAAGATATCCGGCGCTACGAGCTCGTCATACTCGTTTTTGAGTCCATCGTCCCTGGTCCCGAAAACCAGCAGTTCATCCAGGTCGTTCGTCGTTTCATCTCCGATGTGGAGCATCGACAGAAAGCGATAGATTTCCCTCTTCCGGCGCGCAGCGTTGCTGAGGTTTCCCCCGAACAGCGTGCGGTGCAGCGCGGCTTTCTCCGGCTCGCCTTTCGCCGCTAACTTGGCCGCTTCGGCACCCGGTCGGATCACGCGGTCACGCGCATCCGGATGACCCAAGAGAGCGTTGGCGAGCAGGCAGAGCACCCCACGTATGGGCAGATGATGGCCCGTCATGTCAGCGATTCGCGCCAACATGATCAGTTTGGCTCGCGTTTCTGGCAACAAAAGCGCCCGGTAATTTCGCGTGAGCGACGAAGCTTCGGCAAACAGGGGATTGGACGCTTCTTCCTGGAAGCATGCCCACTCGGGACGGTCGAGAACCGCCCGAAGTGATAGCGTCATGATTTCCTCGCTCGCCACTGCACTGAGGTTGATCAGCCGCAGCCGTTCTCCGCCATCACGCTCGCCGCGTGCGTGCAAAGTAATGAGTGTGCGTTCAAGACGCCTTATTGACTCCGAAGCATCCGGCGGAAGTGCGCGAAACAGTTCGTGCATCTGGCCGTCATTCACCGCCAGGACAAAGTATTCATTGCTGAAGCCGAACGACGACTCCGCCATACGCGCGAGCACAGCCACATATTCGGGCAGAAGGACCCCGTTGGCCTTCTTGCGCCACGCTGTCACGTCGAAGATCAAGGTGACGACTTGCGATCCTGCGGGCGTTGAAACCGTGATGACTTCCACTCCCTGAATTCCTGCCGGTGCCTGCTGGGTTAGGTCCTGGATCAGTTCGAAGCACAAGGAGGTCTTGCCCTCACCAGCAGTGCCGGTCAGGACGACATTCCGGAACGCTCCGGTGTCCCGCGGAAAACATGCCAGAAGGTCGGCCCGCGTAGGGTGAACAAATGCCACTTTCGGTACCCCGAGATGCTTGGCCAATTTGTCGACATGCTCGGCCTGCTGTCCCTCATTGTCCGCTACCGGTCCATAGGCTCGCAGCAAGCGCACCCATTTTTCTCCGTTAGATAGCGGCATGGGACAAAAGCGTTAGAGCTGGCAAATCAGGCAGGCGCGCTCTTCGGTGGCTTCGTGGGGCCGGCCGCCGAGTGACGAGATGAGGGGGACGTTCTTCGGGCGGTTGCGCAGACGCTCTTGCTGCTTCTCCCAGTTTCGCTCGATCTCAGCCATGCGCTCGGGCTTCTCCAAATCGGCGAGTGGTTCATCTTGGCACCAATAGAAAATATTCCCGTTTGTGCGGTTGGGCTTCTCGTAAGCCTTTGCTTCCTCGTAGAGATGCGGATAACGGCGGCGGAGGCGTACCCATTCGATCTTCTGTTGATAGAAACAGAAGAAACAACCTGACCGACTCCGACCCCACGACATAAAAGGAGGCAGACCTAGCCCGGAACTTTGAAGGATATTCAAGACGCCGGCGTAGTCGATTCCGTCTTCAATGAAAGGGAAGACCGCCTTGATATTCGGTTTGTGGCTGATGTAGCCAACCCGGTTCTCATCAGCGCGAATGCCAACGTAGTTAATACAGGGTTCGTCGCCAATATAAGCTTCGAACGGTTTCAGCTTCATGTATTCCGTGCACCAGCGACGGTGATTGGAGGGTAGCATGCCTCCTTTGGTCCGAAGCAGGTGGTCGAAAGTAGTGCCGAACGTGGTGCGCACGATCTTCTGGCCGAGGTACGCTTCAAGTTTCTCCAAATACTCGTAGGTATCTGGAAGCTCCTTCGCTGTATCGTGGAAGATGTATTCCATGTTCGACACGCGGTCCCGGAGATAGACCGCAAGAGCGGCGCTATCCTTGCCGCCGGACAGGCTGAGAATCTGGCGGAGCGGTTTGGTTGGAGCGTCGGCCATGGGGTTATTCCTTGGGCTCGTCTTGCTGGAGCGACTCCCAAACAAACTGGGCCGCCGCGGCCATTCCGGGAGAGCCGAGGTCGAGCATCAGCCGCCTGAGTTGTTTCTTCGCATTCTCAACGGCCTGGTCATCGCGAGCGTTCCAGTGAATGACACGGTCCACTTCTTGGCCGGTGGGCCGAGTCAGGGTCAGACGAACTGCCCGTCCGAGCTTTTCGGGGTCAATGGCTTTGCCGTTGAAACCCGCCGCTTCCGTACGGCCAAAACGGCCCGCGAAGGCCACCAGCCTCTGATGGAATTCATCCTCATCGGCGTCCCGCCAGCGCTCCGGTCCTTTGTTGCCCACGAAAGTCGCAACAGATTCGAGCCACTCCCGGTCAGCCAAAGCAGCGTCGGCAACACGCAAAGCGAATACCTTGAGTTCACGGTCTGTGAGCGCGTGCTGCACTGCGGCAATGCGGCGAGAGAACTGCTCCCGAAACTCGGCTACGGAGCCATGAAAATGGAATGCGGCTAGAATCGCATCGCTGATGCGTTGGAGAAGGCGTGGGTAAGATTCGCGCAGGTCGAGTACGCAAGAATTCAGCGCTTCCGAGAAACGGCGTGCATCAGCCGATGTGGCCTTGGTGTTTTCGGAAAGAAACGGTTCAAATCCCAAGGCGCGGGGTAAGTCGCTAAATAGCAGGCTAGCAGGCTCACGTGCCTTGACCAGCTCTGCGCGTACGTTCCTTGTAGAGCAGGTGAGTTGCCGCTCGGTGAAGAGACTGTACTCGGGAAGTCGGCCGGCAAAAAGCATGAGTGGACGGACGATTTGCAGCACGTCAGGCCGCAGAGAGGATGGAAGGTCGAGCACGGAGGCCACTTCGTTGATCAGCTCGCGCCGAACACCACGAACCGAACAGTGCTGGAGATGAAACGCCTCTGGTTCCTTGGTGAGGCGCTGGAAAACGTTTGCTCCAGGTCGTTCGACGAAGGTGCCGTCCTCGTAAATCGCGGTCTGGTCCCATTGGCCGGCGAGATAGATGGCCAACATGAGCGGCAGAAAGCCGTCCCGCACGCCGTAGGGTTCGGCGCGGAGCGCATCAAAAATCTGCGGCACCGGGCACCGGTTAGCATCGGCATCGGTTAGCATTTCATGGATACGCTCCAGGCTAGGTGCCAAGCGTAGCGGATCTTCCTGCGCCAATTCGGATACGGTGCGAAACCGCCAGCCCTCACGCGTTTTGACGTGAACCATGCCCGCCTGAAGGACTGAAAGGTAGATTGCGAATTCCGGAGGGTTCTTCGCCGGATCAAAGCCAAGATTCTCGCGGTCACCCGCAGCCGCAATGGCCTCAATGAGCGTTGATCGGGCGCGGGATGCGGCCGAACTGGTAACCCGGCGATTGATTAGCTCGTTGGGAACGCATGGACACTTGTCAAAGACTCGACGGCAGCGCTCGCTAAGATAGGGCAAAATACCCCGTGTGGGTGAGCCACTGACAGGTCCGTTTGCGTCATACCATTTGATAGTGCCAGCTTCGCTGCGACGGAGCTGGACGAGATGGTCGAGGTCTTTTTCGAGAGTGTTCTGGCAGCGCCTAAGCTCGCGATTGACGTGGGCACGAGCGTAGGTGTCACCGGCAAGTTCGCGCAGATTTTTTTTGATCCACGTCCAGCGGTTCAGATCTCGCATCGTATCGATGCCTTTGGCCACAGGAGAGGAGATGCCAACGAGCACTAAATGTCCGAGTGGTTTGTCGTGCGCACGCAAGGCGGCTTCCGCGGCGGCAACATCGCGCTGGTCGTTGGTGACAACGACAACGATCTGCCCGTCGGCGCCAGCGATATCAGAAAACTTGGTGGAAAGGCAGTCGCGAAAATTGCTCCAATCGAGGTAGTGTACCGCGAAATGGCGAAGGTTGCCTGTCTCGATGTAGTGCCGACGTGCGACGATGGATTGTGGCGGGAGCATCGCTGCAATGGACCTGGCAGTGACGGGCTGCGTACCAATGGCCTCTTCAGCCTGGTCGACGGCCGTGTCAATATTCACACTACCATGTGGCCAGAGGGCGAAGCCCTTTGCATGGCCGCGTTCGTGGATGATCGACGCCGATGTGTGCAGGCGATGAATGGCCGTGCGCACGTCCGCGGTTCCGAGCGCAGCTCGGACCAACCCTTCCGTAGCTGCCACGCTCGGATCATTTACCAAGTTGATCAGACCGATGGTCTTGAGGATGGCCAGGTCAGGTTCACCAAAGCGCTGCCCCTGCGCAACAGTGGCGTCGATGACGTCCCAGTGGGCGGCTTGTCCGTTCGTCAACGAAGCTGACAGGTTGGTTTTGAACCAATCGAACAAATGAGCCAAACGATAGAAGCCGCCCCCGATTGGTTGGGTCTCAGCAAACTCGCGGAAGCCACCGGGTTCGTAAGAACTCAGAAACCCAACGAGGGAACGCTCGTTTTGGCCAAAGCGACGGAGTAGCCGAAGCAGCACCGGAAAGACGGTGGGGTGTAGCGGATAGAGGCGAGGGGCAATTCCGACGAGAAATTTCTCGGCCGGCGCTGCGCCGTAAAGACCGGCGGCAATAGCGTCTTTCATGCCCTTCTCCGCCTCGAGTTTGACAGACGGGAGCCACGAACCAGGACGAATACCGAGCATCTCGGCTACAAGCGTCATCACTTGCTCAACTGGCTGAGCGAACACGATCTCCTTGAAGCGTCCGGCTACCTTTTCCCACTCCCGCCGCGCAGCAACGTCAAGATCAGCACTGTAGGTGCTCAGACCTTGGTGAAGCATGGCGACAACAACGAAAGGCTTGCTGCCACTGCGATCCGCCCGTTCGCCAAGCGCCTGTAGCAGGGAAATGTCCCGGCCTGACGTGTGGAAAGCCGCGTGGTGCAGATTCTGGCCAAGTTCATCGAGTATCAGCACTAAGCCGGCGGCGAGGCCTTGCTTGCGCAGGGCTTCGCCGTGAGAGTCGATCAGCTCAAGAACATCGGTAGAGTCTGTCGCGGAGCACTCCAGATGCTTGAGCGGGGGCTGGAACACCCGTTTGCGGAGATCCGCGAGGGCCTTCCGTATGCTCACATCCAAGGGCTCCGGGGCGCCAGACACCAACACCGGCTCAAGGCGGCGGCCATGAACCACAAAGCGATGTAGCCCGGAAGGAAGCTGACCTGTTCTCCCAGCAGCGATACGCGCGAAACAGAGCGCGAACGCTGATTTACCCGAACCGTAGTCTCCAGTAATGCGCCATGCTCGCTCGCTGGAGTTTGCTCGCAGAGCCGATGAAAGCCGCTCGAACAATTCGTCTCCGAAGCCTGTCACGACATAATCGCGACTGGAGTTCGGATCACCGTAATCCAGAGCGACGTTGACTGATCGGAGGAACGCTGCACGAACGTTGAACAGCGAAGAGATTCTCATGGGCTGGCGACCGGGCAACAGCGGCTGGGATTGCTTGGGAGAGGATGGGCGGCGGACCATATTACTCACCTCGTTCGTAGATGGCACGCAGCAGTACGGCAGTCTTTGGGACCGCAGGAAGGCGGCGAAGCTGCCGTTGATTATTGCTTTCAGTGAGGCTGAACTCATCGGGCCACTTCAGCGCAAGACGCTGCAAGCGCTCATGAAGATCGCGTTCAGGCAGACGAAAAACTCGGCCCGGGCTGTTCACGGCGTAACCGATCTGGCGGTAACTGCACGTGATGTCGTTCCGAGCAAACTCGGCCCAGCCGCTGTGAACGCAGAAGCGAAACAATTCATCGGAAAGCCCCGGTTTTGAACCAACGTCCACCGCATAGGAGATGTCTTTGCCATGGGTTCCTGGTTTCGGTTCGCCTCGGCGTAAGAAACCAAGACCCACTAGCGGGCTTTCCAAGAGGTCCTCGGCAACTGCGCCACTCAAAGGCGCAGAGGTCTGGACGTAGGTTCCCAGAAAGACATCGAGGTGCTGCTTGAGCGTCGTACTTGAGAGAGGGCGCGCATAGGTATCACTTTGCACTTTGAACGCCCGGAGCGCCTCGTCGTAACTGAACTCAGGTTCTGCTTGCACATTGCAGACCCAATGCCACGCGAAGAACCGACGGACGCGGCTGGTGGATGCATTCCAATGCAAAAGCCACAGTGTTTGTTCGTCCTCCAGAAACGGATCATACCCCTTCTGGCCGAACACGAGTTTGCCGAATTCAGTCAATCCAGGTTGTCGACCAGTTTCGTCAAAGCGCCCGACTCCGTAGAATTCGACCCAGCATCGGAGCGATTCGACCATGTTCTTACCGATCCCCAAGATCTGCATGCCCACGCGAGGATCAGAAAAGGGGTTGATCTCGCGACCAATCGCCTTGGCGGCCTTGGGCAACCAAGAAATCCGCAATGGGAACGTCTGGTGCCCCGCAAAGAGAAAGCGTTCGTCCGTCGTAACGGGCGGCGGCTCTAGAAGCGGTTCGATGATGGAAAGAGTTGAACTCAAGAGGGAAGGAAATTTGAGGTGTGTGCAGGGAATGCGACGTGTTAGGTCGTAAGAATTGGCAGTCTGGCTGTCCACACAATACCCCCCCCCCACAGATGCCAATGACCGCTCCTTTTCGAGCGTGGTAGCCACCATGATACATTGATGAAGGCAAAGCGTGCGACTGCGGCTGGCTTCCCTGCAACAGCTGGTCCGGGGCTCTTCGTCGTGAAGCGGCCAACCGCGCCTCGTCCCGCAGCAGCCCCCTGCCTTACAGCCCCAGCCGTTGCCCTTGCCGCTGGGAAACCCGCTCCCGTTCCTGCTGGGCGACATGGCGCGCGGTGGCGGTCTTGAGCAACGCCTCGGCAGCATCGGCATCCCCGGACGCCACGAAGGCCTTCGCTTCGTGCTTGGTGCGAATATGGTCGGCCGGTCCCATTTCCTTCACCCGGAGGGTCTCGGTGATGCGGCGCAGGGCCTCGGGTTCCTGCCGGAGGGAGAGCAGTGCCTCGACGGTGACGCCGGGCGATTCTTTCGGATTCATGGGGGAGTCGATGTGGGAGGTCAGGAGGGCCGAAGGTTAACCTTCCGAAATCCGTTCGTGCAATGGCGCACCACGGCGGTGTGGTCGGGCAGCCTGCGGAATTCGTGCGGTTTAATGCGATACTCCTCGACCTGCTGGAACGTGTGGGCGGTGTGATCGAGGTGCACGGTGCGGGTGGCGCGCTCGACCCAGTGCTTGCCGAGAGCGTTCGCGCAACGCAAGGCGTCGAGTTCCGAGGCCGCGCGATACATGACCAGGTTCTTCAAATTGAGCGCGAGAACCTCAGCCTGCTCCTTGGTCTGCGGCGGGATCAACGACTCGAAGGCCTGCGCCGAAACAACCAGCATCAGCAGGCAATCGCGCAACCGGTCGATCACGTTGAAGTCGCTCGTGCCGTCGTGCGACGCGGTGATGGCGTTCTGAAATTCATCGCCCACGTACACCAACTGGCTCAGCGCATACTTCTCCCAGGGCGGCAGCGCGTAGCGGCGGAGCGCGTGCCGGTAGAGCAGAAGCTTGATCACGGTGAACACGTATTGCCGCTCCGTCGTGTAGTCCTGTGGCACGTCGATGCAGAAGATCTTGCCCCGGTCCACGTCGGCCATCGTGCAGGTGTCGGGCTCATTCGAGCTGAACACCTCGGCGATTTCCGCGGTGCCGAGGTATTCGAGGTAGTTCTGCGAGGTGCCGATTTCGCCGGCGCGCTGCTCCTTCGCCTCGTGCTTCAGGTAGGTTTGGTCTAGCGTTTCCGCGAGCCGGATGCGGCGCTCCGTGGGGTCGCACTCGGCGAGCTTTTCAAGCGCGGTCCGGAGGGCGGTTTCGGAGGTGAGCAGGTCGTAGGCGTTCGTCGCCGTGACCGGTCGGCCGATGTCGGCGAGCAATTCGAAGGCCCGCCCGATGTGCGCCGCGCCCTTCACTTTGAAGAAGCTCTTCTCGTCCTTCGGGTTCAGCGCCGCGGCCGTGTCGACGAGGATCCGCGCCCGCGTCGTGAACGGAAGCCGGGCGTCGCCGGTCACATTCAGCCGGTGGAGCGGCTTGCTCCCCTCGCCCACCAACCGCGGCCGGAGCCGGATAATGTCCTGCGTGCGCCCATGCTTCTTCGCGAGCCATTCGAGGTGAAACCACTCGTCGCCCTTGTTCGCCATCACCACGCCCCCGAGCGTGGGATTGCGCCGGATGAGCTCCTCCAGGAGCCGGTTCATGCCGGTGGTCTTCCCGGAGCCGGTGTCGCCGGAGAAGAAGAAATGCCGGTTCGCCTTGTCGCGCGTCCACTGGAACCCGGCGAACGACAACGCAATCGCCCACCGGTCCGCCACGATCCGGCCGTCCGGCGCGACGACGTAGCGCCCGTGGTCCGCGTAATAGAAGAGCAACGCCGGCAGCACCGCGAAGCCCGCGCCGACACCCCAACTCCACGCGCCCGGGAGCCGCAGCGCACCGAACAGGCCCGCGCCGGCGATGATCAACGCGAACGGCAACGCCAGCGGCATGGGCAATCCGGGCTCGTTGCGCCGCAGATTTCGGAGGATCAGCGCCGCGGAAACACCCACGAAAACGGCCGCCAACACGAACGCGCCGACCGTGATCGCATGCGGACTTTGCAGCCATTTTCGCAGCAAAAGGTCGGGGGGCGGGAGCGTTTTCATCGCGTCGTGATGCCGTCAGACAACACCTCCCGTGCATTCACCGCCAGAGACCACGCCTACCGAAAAAACGGTAGGCGTTCCGACCACCTCCTGCCGGTATCCGGTAACCTGTGCCGAAGTGACGAAGTCCTTAGGGCCTTGCGTCTGTTGCCGAAAAAGCGCGGGGGACTCGGGAAAACCCTCTCCGCTCTTCGCAGCCCAGAACCTAAAGAAGAGCCCCCGACGCCCACCGCACCCTACCGCGTCCCCGGTAGGCCGCCTACCCCGGTTTCGGTGGGTGCGGTCCGTTGTAGGGACGAGCCCGTTCCGGCCCACTGGTGGCATGATCACCGTGGGCATCATCCGGAACGGCTCGAACTACCTCGCGCACCACCTGCGCCGGAACGACTACTGGACCGAGGGCGAGAAGGAGGTGCAGGGCGAATGGATCGGCGAAGGGGCCAACGCGCTCGGTCTGTCCGGCCCCGTCACCGACGGGCCGTTCGACGCGCTCCGCTGTAACCGCAACCCGCGCACCGGCGAACAACTGACGGCTCGGGCCCAGGCCGACCGGGTCGCTCTGTTCGACATTCAGCTCTCCGCGCCGAAGGACGTGAGCGTGCTGGCGATGGTCGGCAACGACGACCGTGTCCGCACCGCCTTCGCGGATTCGGTGAAGGTTGTGCTCGCCGAGATGGAACGCTTCGCGGCCGTGCGCGAGCGCCGAGGCGAAGCCGCCGCGAGCGAACAGTTCCGCCTCACCGGCAACTTCGTCGGCGCGAATTTCCTGCACGACACCAGCCGCGATCTCGACCCGCAGCTGCATGTCCACGCCGTGCTCGCCAACGCCACGTGGGACGGCACGCGCAACGAGTGGCTCGCGCTCAAGCAGAACGAAATGCTCCGCGCCTCGCCGTACCTTCGCCAGGTGCTGTACCGGGAACTCGCCGGCCGGCTGCGCTCGCTCGGCTACGAACCGTACGAGATGAACGCGAAGGGCTTCTCCGTTCGCGGCGTCGAGCACCTGCGGGAGCGTTTCTCGAAACGTTCCCGCGCCGTCGAGCAGCTCGCAGCCGAGTTCGCAGCGGAGAAAGGGCGCAAGCCGACGAAGCGCGAGGTCGAGGTGCTCGTGCGCGAATCGCGGGCGGACAAGCTGACCGAGGTCAGCACGCCCGAGGTCCGCGCCGCCCAACGTGCCGAACTTTCGGCCACGGAGGCGCACGGCCTCGACGAACTGGTCCGGCTCGCTCGCACGCGCCAGCCGCGCGAGCAGTGGTCGCACGGCAACGCGCAAACCATCCTCGAAGCCGCGCTGCGCCACGTGTTCGAGCGCGCCAGCGTCGCCCGCGAAGGCGCGATCCTCGGCGCGGCGCTCGAACTGCACCCGGATTTCTACCGTTGGCAGGATCTGCGCGACGCGCTCGTCGCCCATCCCGACGCGATCCGCAGCGAAGGCGAACTCACACTGCGCCTCATCCGTCGCGAGGAAGCGGCGACCGTCGAGCG
>Ga0209373_10001205_pt1 | contig 32226 bp, 30 predicted proteins | sample Higcelweek5metaG_FD_187173 | JGI IMG/M metagenome (GOLD analysis project Ga0209373, IMG submission 187173) | Freshwater pond sediment microbial communities from the University of Edinburgh, under environmental carbon perturbations - High... | ecosystem: Environmental > Aquatic > Freshwater >... | reverse complement strand
ATTTGGTCTTCATGCAAACACCCCTTCTGCCTGCTTCAGGTTATCTTTTCCGCGTGTTGACGACTTAAGCCCGCACACGTATTCTCATCGCCCGCGGGACCGGAATCTCATACCGTCCCCGCTCCCAGAGCCCAGGAGGACGTTCATGGCCCGCGTCAAAGCACTTGTTCTTACCGGATACGGCACCAATTGTGAACAGGAATCCGCACACGCAGCCCGGCAAGCCGGCGCAGATGAGGCGGATATCGCCTATTTTTCGGATATTTCGTCCGGTCACGTGCGGATGAAAAACTATAACTTCCTCATTTTTCCCGGTGGGTTCCTTGATGGCGACGACCTCGGTTCGGCACAGGCCGCAGCCCTGCGTTGGCGTTTTGCAAAAACTGCAACCGGCGATCCCGTCATCGACCAGCTGAAAGGCTTTATCGACGCCGGCGGCATCATCCTTGGCATCTGCAACGGCTTCCAGCTTCTGGTGAAGCTGGGTCTTTTGCCTGCCCTTGACGGCAAGTACTTTGAACGTCAGGTGTCGCTTTCCAACAACGATTCCGCGCGGTTCGAAGATCGCTGGGTGCATCTTGGCGTCAACCCGAAGAGCCCCTGCGTGTTCACCAAAGGCATCGACAAGCTCTACCTGCCCGTGCGCCACGGCGAGGGCAAGATCGTTCCGCTCGATCAGGCCACCCTGGACGCGGTGGAAGCAAGCAACCTTGTGGTCCTGCGCTACATCGACCCTGAATCGGGCCAGCCCACCATGGAGTACCCGCTGAATCCCAACGGCGCGGCAAACGCCATCGCGGGGCTCACGGATCCCACAGGCCGCATCATGGGCCTTATGCCCCACCCGGAGGCTTACAACCACGCGTGCAACCACCCTGGCTGGACGCGCGGCGAAACCTCCGCCCTGGGCCTGACCCTGCTCGAATCCGGCGTGCGCTACCTGCGCGCCCTGTAGGTTCAACGTGCGGCCAGCGCCCTGCCCGCCGCCAGCGCCGCCCGGGCGCGAGGACGGTCAAACGTGGCGCAGCCTTATGGCGCTGGCCTTTGACGAAGCCTGCTTGGCCGCGGCCGAGGCCGAACCGCCCGTCGGCGCGGTGCTCATCGACGCACAGGGCGAAGTGCTGGCCCGCGCGCACAACCAGACCATAACACAGCATGATCCCACGGCCCACGCGGAGGTGCTCTGCCTCCGCGCGGCCGGGGCCAAGCTGGGCAACCACCGTCTGCCCGGCTCCATCCTGCTCGTCACGCTGGAGCCCTGCATCATGTGCCTGGGCGCGCTACTGCACGCCCGCGTGGCCGGCATCGTCTTCGCCGCCGCAGACCCCAAGGCCGGGGCGCTGGTGTCCAACCTCGACGGCGCGAACCTCCCCTTCGCCAATCACCGCCCCTGGGTGCTGCAAGGCGTGCTCGCGGAAGACTGCGGAGCGCTGCTGAAGCGCTTTTTCCTGGCCCGGCGCAAGTAGCCGGGACCGGCGAAAACAAACGGCGTTCCTACCGGGCCTCGACGAGGCCGCCTTCCTCCGCGCGCAGGCGCGTCAGCACCCAGGTGAAGCCGATGCCCACGGCACAGACCCCGGCATCGGCCAGAAGCATGCCGTTGTACCCGGCCCGGTGCATGGCCCAAGCGCCAAAAACAGGCCCCACGAAGTTGCCCACCTGAAGTGAGAGCATCATGAGATTGGAGTTGATGGCCTTGAAGCGCGGCGCGGAAATGTTGAACATGTAGCCGTACAGCGCCGGGGAGCCGAAGCCCATGCCGATGCCCATGGCCAGGGACGAGGCGTACAATTGCCAGAGCTCGGTGGATCTTTCGGCCAGGATGAAGCTGACGGCGGAAAGGACGAAAGTGAAGCGGATGAGGGCGATTTTGCCCACCTTGTCGAAAAGGTGGGTGCCGAAGGCGCGGATGAAGATCATGCAGCACATCTGGATGGTGAAATAATAGCCCACATCCGCATACCCGCGCGAGAGGAACAGCCCCTTGGCCATAAAGAACAGGGAAGAGAAGGTGATGATGTACAGGGCGTTCAAAAGCAGCACCATGGCGATGGGAGCCTGGGCCGCGTTGCGGTACATGTCGACGAAGGAAACCTTGGCCTCGGGCGGGGCGTCGCCCTGCCCTTTCTTTTGCCGCCGGGCGATGATGGCGACCAGCGCCATGCCTGGAACAAGCAGCAGAGAAGCGCCGAGGTATTCATCGGCAGGTGAGGACACAAGCGGCGCGGCCAGCCCGCACACCGCCGGCACGATGGAGTACGGTAAAAGCAACGCCACGGAATAGAGGCTGAAGGCCTGCCCGCTGTGCTCGGGCGCAATGTGCGAGACCAGCATGGTCATGCACGCGGCGGAAACGAGATATATGGCCACGCCATTGACCAGGCGCACGGCCAGAATCACCGGGATGCTCTCCGCGACCAAATAGACCGGACCGCAGGCCAACAGCAGCAACGCGCCCAGGCAAGCCCATCTTGGGGCGTTGCGCTTGTTCAGGTAGGGGCTTGCGAACAGGAAGAAGGCGATGGTCGCCAGGGACGAGCTGCCGATGAGAAACCCGCGCCATTGGGGCACGATATTGACCTGCTGCAGGTACTGGTACAGATTGTAAAAAACCGTGATGTTGCAGTAAGTCAGAAACATCACCAGACAAATGGCCACAAAGTCGAAGTTCAGAAGCTTTTGGGTGCGTGTCATGGCTTGGGGGGTAGATGTTGCCTCAGTTACGGACGGGGACGCAGGCCGTGCTCCAAAAAACCGGCCAGGGTTCTGCCGATATGTTCAATATCCTGCTGAGAATATTCGGTCCTCTCGGCGAAGCGCAAAAAATTCTTGTTGCGCGAGAAGGCGCTGGCCATGGTGAACAGGGTGTAGGCCAGAACCCGGGTGTCGAACGATCCAGCGGCGAAACCGCCGGAAAGCTCCACCAGCCTGGCAAATTCCTCCAGACAGGGCTTGATCGCCTCATCATACAAGGCGTCGAAAGCGGGCGTGGGGGTGATGAATTCGCGCTGCAGCAGCAGGCTCATCCACTGCGAACGCTTGGAGCTTAAAAGCGCGCCCACAAGTTTGGACATGACCCGCTGCGTGCGCGCAAGCGGTTCTTCATTCGCCGCGTCGCCTTCGGCCCTGACCGCGTCGAACACGGCCTTGTATTGCCTGGCCAAATCGCCCGCCACACGGCGCACGACTTCACCATACAGCCCCTCTTTGCCGCCGAAGTGGAACGCGATGGCCGCGATGTTCGTTCCGGCCGCAGCGGCCAGCTCCCGCGTTCCCACGGCCTTGAAGCCCTTGACGGCGAAGAGCCGCAGCGCCTCGGCCAGCATCCTGTCTCGGGTGATCTGCCCCTTGGCGACGCGCGTGTCTGATTTGACGGGTTCCGGCATGGCGCACTCCTTCACATCTTTTGAACCGCGCTGTTTGGTGTCGCGGCGGATGGCATATATGCCCGCGCTACGATGTAGTCAATCGAACGATTATGTTCTTTTCCGCGCAATGCCGGTCTGCCGTCATGCCAGCAACATGAATCAAACAAGCCCAGTCCCCGATGAGGAGCCTGGGCTTTGCTTGGATGCGCGGCAAGGGAGGGTGGACGCCGTCCTCCGCCAAATGGTTCTGCTGACGGATGTTCACGAGAGGTCTTGCTGGAGCAATGGGAAAGATCAGCCGCCTACCACCAGTATTCAGGATAGCGGCGGCCCGGCGTCAGGGCATTGGCCACAAGGGCCACAAGGAGCAGGACCAGCGCCCCCGCGAGAACCGGACACAGCACGAACAGATAGCCTGACGCGGCGAGCTTGGGTCCGGCCGTGGCGGCGATGAGCGCCGTGGCTCCTCCGGGCGGGTGCAGCGTCTTGGTCGCGAGCATGAGCGCGATGGCCAGGGACACGGCCAACGCCACCGAAAGCCAAGCGGGATCCGGCAGGGCGAGGCGCACGCTCACCCCGACAATGGCCGAGAGGACGTGCCCGCCCACAAGGTTGCCGGGTTGCGCCAGCGGGCTCTTTGGTGCGGCGTAGAGCAGCACGGCCGAGGCCCCGAAGGAACCGATGATGAGCAGCGCGTCCTTGGGGTCAGCAACGTAGGTTTGCAGCAAGCCAAGCAGGCCAATTCCGGCGAAGGAGGCCAGAAAGGACGCCAGAATCTCCATGTTGCGGACACGAGGCGGGCTTTTTCCAGCGCCGCGCATCTTCTCAAAGATGACCATGCCGCTACTCCTGAACGGGGAAGGCTTGGCACACGCGCACCACGTCGCCCCGCGTTACTATCCCGGCCAGCATGCCGCCAACGGTCACCGGCAGACGGTTGACGCCGTGTTCGGCCATGAGCCGGGCCGCCTCGCCCACGGTCGTGTCCGGTCCAAGGCACAAGGCGGGGGCCGTCATGATGTCGCGCGCGGTGAGAGCGGAGAAATCGTCCGCGCGGCAATGCCCGCCAAACACCAGACCGGCCACCAGCTCCATGGGTGACGACTGTTTGGGCAGTCCCAGCCGGGGCAAAAAATCCTTTATGCTCACCACGCCGACAACACGGCCGTTCTCAACCACTGGAGCGCCGGACACGCCCTTCTCCGCCAGCAGGCGCGCCACTTGAGACGCCGGTGCCAGCTCGTCCACGCTGCACACGTCACGGGTCATGAACTCGCCAACGGTGAGGTGCAGGCGCACGCGCTCCTGTGCGTGCCGCAGCGCCACGCGGTACAAGGCGAGGGCATTGTCCGGAGTGATGTCGAGGTAGCCTTCGACCTGGCTCATGGCTGCCAAAACGTCATCAACATCCACGTCGCTCATGTTGTCCTTCGGCGTGTCCGTGTTTCGCATGCGTCCTCCTGGTTCGTTCGGATCATGGCCGGGTGTCCGGCTCAAGGCTCGCGCCCGGAACATCAGCCTGCGATGCCCCGTCTGGGCGCAACGCGCTCCCAGAACGGGAACCTGCGCCCCTTGCGTCGCCACTGCGCGGGATTGGCCGGTGCTGTGCCCGCACCAAGTTCCCGCGCCTTAAGATGTTGTCGGCGCGGCAACGCCGAAGGCAACTTCTCAAACCTGGCCTCTGGCGGCCATGACCCAAGTCAATTCTTGCGTGATGACGGATATTCGCACCCATTGAGCGAGAAGGCGGCCAAGGAGCCCTTTGCGGGAACCTGTCTGGCGGTGTGGGGGGACGCATGCGCTTACGGCAGGAAAATTCATCCTGGAACGCGCACGGATATTCCATTGCCCCTGCGCGTCACATTTCAGGATCCCCCCACCCCAGAAAAAGGCTCATATTCTGCTCTAGAGATAATCTCGACTTTTTCTACATACTGAAATCATGTGCAAACATCATTTGCGGCAGACCACGCAAAAAGAAACGCGCCTGGCGGCGCGCTTCTTTCACAAGGTCATTTCGGGTGTGGGATTTAGAGGAAATCCGGGTCGATCGCGGCCTTGCCGCCGGCCAGCATGATCTTGAAATAACGCAAAGCGCGGTCATCAACCGGCACGATGGGAAAACTCTTACGGCAGGCGTCGCACTGGGCCATGGAGGGCCGCGTGGGCGCGATGAGGGTCACCTCGCGTCCGCAGTGGGGGCACTGGTAGAGAAAGATGATCTCCATGCCCGCCGGGCGGACGGGCGTGATGGGCTTGTTGCCGGGCATTATGGCTCTCCCCTGCTCCGCGCCTAACCGGCGAAGAGGCTTGTTCCGCTCATGGCGGCGGGTTGCGTGAGGCCCCAGGAGGCCAGGATGGTGGGCGCGATGTCGCCCAGCTTGCCGGGCTTGAGCGCGCGGCCTCCATTGGCGTCGATGTGCAACAAAGGCACGGAGTTGGTGCTGTGGGCGGTTTGCGGACCGCCGCTGGCGTCGAGCATCTCTTCGGCGTTGCCGTGGTCCGCAGTAAGAAAAATCTGTCCGCCGACCTCGAGGAAGGCATTCACCAGCCGGCCAACGCATTCGTCCACAGTCTCGCAGGCCTTGATGACAGCGGGAATGATGCCGGTATGGCCGACCATGTCGAGGTTGGCCAGATTGCACACGCAAAGGTCAAACCCGGACCGGCGCGCCAGCAGGGTCTCGGTGACTTCGCGGGCGCTCATCTCCGGCTTGTGATCATAGGTGGGCACCTCGCGCGGGGAGGGAATGAGCGCCCGTTCCTCGCCGGGGAGCGCTTCCTCAACGCCGCAATTGAGGAAATACGTCACGTGGGCGTACTTCTCGGTCTCCGCGATGCGCAGCTGCTTGAGCCCGTTCTCGCTCGCCACCTGCCCCAGAAAGCCTTCCAGCGACTGCGGCGCAAAGGCTGCGGGCAGCGGGAACGTGGACTCGTACTGCGTCATGGAGGCAAAGCAGGAAAGCTTGGGGCAGTTGGGACGTTTGAATTCCTTAAAGTCTTTCTCGAAAAAAGCGCGGCTGATTTGACGGGCTCTGTCCGCCCGGAAATTGAAAAAGAACAGGGCGTCGCCGTCCCGCATGGCGCCCACGGGCTGGCCGGAAGCGTCGACCACCACGCGGGGCTTGACGAACTCGTCCGTCTCGTCCGCCGCATAGGCGGCGCTGACCGCGCTGGCCGCATCCGTCACCGCCACGCCCTGCCCGCAGGCCAGGGCCAGATACGCGGGCTCGTTGCGCTCGTAGTGCTTGTCGCGGTCCATGGCGTAATAGCGGCCGGTGACCGTGGCTATGCGCCCGGCGCCGAGCTCATCCAGCTTGCTCTGCAGGGCCTGTATGTAGCCGAGGCCACTCTTGGGTGGGGTGTCGCGGCCGTCCAAAAAGGCGTGGATGAAGATTTCGCGCACGCCCTGCGCCTTGGCCATGGCCACCAGGGCGTGGATGTGATTCTGATGGCTGTGCACGCCGCCATCGGACACAAGCCCCATGAGGTGCAAACGGCCGGAACCGGCCTTGGCCTTGGCGCACAGGTCGAGCAGCACAGGATTGTCGGCAAAGCTGCCGTCCTCCATGGCGATGTCGATGCGCGTCATGTCCTGGTAGACGATGCGGCCCGCGCCAATGTTCATGTGCCCCACCTCGGAGTTGCCCATGAAGCCGCCCGGCAAGCCCACGGCCCGGCCGGAACAGGCCAGGCTGGTGTGCGGATATTTGGCGAACAGGCCGTCAAGCACGGGCGTTTGCGCCAGCGAGACGGCGTTGCCCGGGCCAGCGGGCGCAAGGCCGAAGCCGTCCAGAATGAGCAGCAGCGTGGGTGCGACGGGCATCAGTCTTCCCGCTGCACGCCGGTGGGCGCAGCCAGGCGCTTGCCCTCGGACCACAAACCCTCAATGTTGTACAGGCGGCGCACATCATCCTGAAAAATATGGATGATAACGTCATTCAGGTCCACCAGGATCCACGACCCGGCCTCGTAGCCCTCTTTGCCGAAGGACACGAACTTCTGCTCCTTGGCGAGCTTGGTGGCGGCGTCGGCCAGGGATTGCGCGTGGCGCTGGCCGCGTCCGGTGACGATGATGATGTGCTCGGCAATGGGACAAATGCCGGAGACGTCCAGCAGAATAATGTCCTCGCCCTGCTTCTCGTCAAGCAAGGCTGCCAGCATAAGGCTTTTCTGGTCCGTGGGGACTGAGGGAGTCGTCGGCAAGCTCGGTTTCTTTTTCATGGTTCCTCTTGCCGCTCGCGCGGCGTGTGCTTCGCCAGGCTTGTACTGAAAACGGGGCATAAGCGCAATCGGCTTGGGGCCTACCCGCCGGCCACGAGCAAACGCCCCCAGCGCAGCCAAAGCCACAGCGCGGCGATGGCGAAGCTCGCCAGGGTGACGGGCAGCCCCACGCGCAGATGCTTGCGCCAGGTGATGAACACGCCGAGCTGCGCGGCCTGCTCCGCCACAATGAGATTGGCGATGCTGCCCAGCAAAAACAGGTTGCCGGCAAAGGTGCTGACCAAGGCCAGCAGCAGCTTGTCTTGGGGCGTGGGGCTGATGGGCAAAAGCAGCATCACCGCTGGCACGTTCGAAATGACGTTGGAAAGGGCCGCCGTGAGGACGAAGAGCCAACCAGGCGCCGCCATGTCGATGCCCACGGAACGGATGGCGTCAAACAATCGCTCCAGCAATCCCGCCTGCGCCACGGCAAAGTTCACCACGAACAAGCCGAGAAAGAGCAGCAGAAGCTGCCAGTCCACCAGGGCGAAGACCGAGCGCGACGCGGTGCGGCGGCTAAAGAGCACCAGCGCGCCAACGCTCAAGGCCACAACCTCGCGCGGGACATCGAGAAACAGAAAGGCGAACAGAGCGAGGGCGAGCAGCAGGCAGCCCTTGAGGCTTTGCCAGGGCTGAAAGGCCACCGCGGCCACGGGCGCCACCTGCCGCTCAAGCCGCCAGTCCCCGCGCGTCAGCATAAGGATAATGCCCCAGGCAACCGCGAGGCTTGCGCAGACAGGCGGCAGGGAGTCGAGCACGAATGCACCGAAGGGCAGCGCGCCCACTTGGCCGATGAGCATGTTTTGCGGGTTGCCGATGAGCGTTGCGGCCGAGCCGATATTGGCCGCGCAGGCGAGTCCTAAGAGATACGGCACGGGATTCAAGCCGCGCTTCAGGCAGCCCTCGGCCAGAATGGGCGTCATGGCCAGGCAGACGATGTCGTTGACCAGCACGGCGGAGAGTCCGGCCCCGGCGGTCATGACCAGCAGCAGCAGCCCCTGGGGCGAAAGCCTGGCCTGGGCCACGCGCCGGGCGAGCAGCGTGTAGAACCCGGCCAGCCGCAGTTGCGCCGAGACAAGCATGAGCCCAAAGAGCAGGCTCATGGTCGGCATGTCCACAGCCGCCCAGGCCTGGCGCGAGCTGAGCGCGCCCCCGGCGAGCAGGGCCACGGCCCCGAGCAGCGCCACGCCGGACCGGTCCACGGCGAGCCACGGCAAGCGCCCCAGCACCATGCCCAGGTACACCACGGCAAAAACGGTCAGCACATAATCCTGCATCATTGTGTGCAAGCAATGCCTTATCCACCGCCACCGCGCAAGAGTTCAACCGCCGCAAGAACCTGTCCATTTTGTGTAGCTTCCTTGACTGCCAAACACGATTCGGGCAAGGAATCTCCATGTTGCATCAGCTACGAAACCATCCCCGCGCCTTTCTCTGCGGCTAGCCGCCGGGACCATGGCGTGGTTTCAGCGGGGCGACGCGAGAATCCAGCCATGGGCTTACGGAACGGGGCAACCCGCTAGCGGGTGGTTGCCCGCTTTGCACGAATCTGCCCTTGCAGCCCGCCCGCTGTGTTTCCTTCCAAGGAGGACCGGCCATGATTTTTGACGTTGAACACGAAACAATGCCCCGCGAGGAGCTTGAAAAGCTCCAGCTCAGGCGTTTGCAGAATGTCGTGGCGCGCGTGTACGAGAACGTGCCCTTCTACCGCAAGAAGCTCGACGAGCGCGGCGTGAAGCCGGAGCAAATCCAGAAACTTTCCGACGTGGCCCTCCTGCCCTTCACCGAGAAGCAGGACCTGCGCAACCACTATCCCTTCGGCCTGTTCGCGGTCAGCCGCGAGAACATCGTGCGCATCCACTCCTCCTCCGGCACCACGGGCAAGGCCACTGTCGTCGGCTACACCAAGCGCGACATCAAAAATTGGGGCCTGATGATCGCCCGCTCCCTGGCCGCGGCCGGAGCAACCTCGGGCGACTTTGTGCACAACGCCTACGGCTACGGCCTGTTCACCGGCGGGCTCGGCATCCACAACGGAGCCGAGGAGCTGGGCGCCACGGTCATTCCCATCTCCGGCGGCGGCACCCGCAGGCAGGCCATGCTCCTGCGCGACTTCGGCGCCACGGTGCTCACCTGCACGCCCTCCTACGCCATGCACCTGTACGACGCGGCCAAAGAAATGGGCATCGACATCAAGGAGCTGCCTCTGCGCATCGGCATCTTCGGCGCCGAGCCCTGGACCGATTCCATGCGCACCGAGATTGAGAACAAGCTCGGCATCACCGCCATCGACATCTACGGCCTGTCCGAGATCATGGGACCCGGCGTGGCCATCGAGTGCGCCCGCGTAAAAAAAGGCCTGCATATTCAGGAAGACCACTTCCTGGCCGAGATCATCGACCCGGAAACCGGCGACGCCAAGGCCCCGGGCGAAATGGGCGAGCTGGTCTTCACCACGCTGACCAAGGAAGGCATTCCCCTTCTGCGCTACCGCACGCGCGACCTGAGCCGCTTGAACACCGCGCCCTGCCGCTGTGGCCGCACGACAGCGCGCATGGAGCGGGTGACCGGACGCAGCGACGACATGCTCATCATCCGCGGCGTCAACGTGTTCCCCTCGCAGATTGAGACCATTCTGCTGGAGACCGATGGCCTGACTCCGCACTACCAGCTCATCATCAACCGCGAGGGCACGCTCGACACCATGGAGGTGCGCGTGGAGATCGACGAGGCGGTGTTCTCCGACCAGATCAAGAATTTACAACGCCTCGAATCCAAGATAGAAAAGAACATCAAGGAATTCCTGGGCGTCACCGCCAAGGTGAAGCTTGTGGAGCCCAAAGCGATTGAGCGCAGCGAAGGCAAGGCCAAGCGCATCGTCGACATGCGCAAGAGCCAGGCGTAGCCCGCCCGGACGAAACACATTCCGGGCCTGAGCACCCAAACCAAGCGAGGACAATCATGAAGGTTGATCAACTCTCCATCTTCCTGGAAAACCGCGCCGGTCGCCTGGCCGAGGTCACCCGCATTCTCGCCGAATCCGGCGTGAACATCCGCGCCCTGTCGCTCGCCGACACCTCGGACTTCGGCATCCTGCGCCTCATCGTCTCCGACTTCGACAAGGCCAAGGAAAACCTCAAGGCCGGCGGCTTCACCGTAGGCCGCACAACGGTCGTTGCCGTGGAGGTGCCGGACCATCCGGGCGGGCTCAACAGCATCATGGAGATGCTGCGCGAGGCCAAGATCAACGTGGAGTACATGTACGCGTTCGTGAACCAGACCAAGGCCAACGCCATCATCATCTTCCGCTTCGACCGCACCGACCAGGCCATCGAACTGCTGCAGAAGAACAACATCGCCATCATTCCCGGCGAACAGCTGTACAAGATGTAAGAGACAAGGGGGGAGCTTCGGCTCCCCTTCCTCATTATGAACAGCACGCCCCCAACATCACGCCCCGGCAAGACCGCACCGGACGACCGCCCGGCCATCAACACCGAGTGGCTGGCGCACATGCTTGAAGCCAAGCCGGACTTCCTCAAGCGCCTCTTCGAGGTGTTCATGAACGAGGAGCCCGTGCGCTTGGCCGCGCTTGTTGCAGCCGTTGTCATGTCTGATGTTGAGCAGGTGCGCTACCTCGCGCATTCCCTCAAGGGCGCCGCGGCAACAATGGGCATGGAACGCCTGCGCGACGCCTGCCGCGAGCTGGAGTTTGCGGCCAAGGACGGCGACAGCGCCGCCATCTCGGCCCGCTTGCTGCCGGTGACGCAGGAAATGGAGTCCGTCTTCGCGCTCATGCGGCGTGTGATGACGCCCGTGTAGCCTTTCCCCAAAGTCGTCCTCACCACCTCATGAAAATCGGGATTCTCCGTCATTACGAAGTCGCAAGCGGGCTTCCAGGCCGTTTCACCTGGATGACGCCTGAACAATTTTCGGCATGGCTTGTCGAGTATGAACTGTCGGAAGTGCACATCCCAGATAACCGACCGGACCTTCGCGATTTTTCCCTATGCTACGCAAGCGATGCTCCGCGCGCGCTCGCCACCGCACACCATGCCTTTCCGGGCAAAGTGATCCCGACAGACAAGCTTCGGGAGCTGGTGGTGCTGCCCCCCACAAAACGAAACATCCGTCTCCCGCTCATGTTCTGGCTGATCCTTGGCAGGCTGGCCTGGGCCTTTTCCCATGCATCGCAAATAGAGACCAAACCCATGCTGCACCGCCGGATACACAGCTTTTTTGACGAGGAAGTTACGCCGCAAAACGGCAACATCCTCATCGTGAGCCACGGCGCATTTTTGATCTTCTTCCGGCGCGAACTGATGCGACGAGGCTTCAAAGGTCCAGAATTCAAGGTGCCGGCCAACGGCCAGCTCTACGTGTTCGAGAACGAGTGATCCAATCACGAAAAACGCCGAACCTCATAATGAGACCCGGCGTTTCGTTTTGTGTGGCGCTTGTATGGAAACGGCAGCTAGAACAGGTCGGCCATGCCGTAGAGCTTGCCCGGCTCCTTCTTGGCCAGCCATTTGGCGGCGCGCAGAGCGCCCTGGGCAAAGGTCTCGCGCGAGTGCGCCCGGTGCGTCACCTCGATGCGTTCGCCCGGACCAAAGAAGTATGCCGTGTGGTCGCCCACCACATCGCCGCCGCGCAGGGCCACGACGCCAAGCTCCTTCTCGCCGCGCGGGCCAATGATGCCGTCGCGGCTGTGCTTCTTGACCTCGTCGTAGTCCCAGCCGCGCGCCTCGGCCATGCACTGGGCCAGCTTGAGCGCCGTGCCGCTGGGCGCGTCCTTTTTGCGGTTGTGATGGATCTCCATCATCTCCATGTCGTAGTCCGGGCCAAGCATCTGCACCAGCATGGGCAGCACCTTGAGCAGCACGTTCACGCCCACGCTCATGTTCGGCGCCAAAAACACCGGCACCTGCTTGGCCGCCTCCTCAAGCAGGGCAATCTGCCCCGGCTTGAGTCCCGTGGTGCCGACGACAATTGGGTTGCCGTGGCGTTTGCAAATGCCCACATGCTCCACCGTGGCTTCGGGCGAGGTGAACTCCACCACGACCGCGCGCGGCGACTGGGGCAGCACATCGTCGAGGTCGGCGGAAACCAGGCAGTCCAGGCTCTCCAGCTCGGTGAGCCGGTCCGTGCGCTCGATGACGGCTTTCAAGGCGAGGTCCGTGTCCTGCTGGGCCAAGCGCACGAGGGTTGCGCCCATGCGGCCGCAGCCGCCCATGACGATGACGTCGGTGATGAGATCATTGGTCATATGAAGTCCTCCGGAAGTCGGGGTGGCGATGACGCAAGCTATTACGGTGCGGCGAGTCCATGCTGCCGCAGCATATCCAAAAATTGCGGGAAGTCCAAGACGGCAAGGCCGAGGTCGCGCGCTTTGGCAAGCTTGCTTCCGGCCTCCTCGCCCGCGACGACGTAGTCCACCTTGCGGGAAACCGAGCCGGAGCAGGACGCGCCGAGCCCCTCGACCAGCGCCTGGGCCTGGGGGCGGCTCATGCCCGGTAAACCGCCGGTGAACACAAAGGTCTTGCCTGCCAGGGGCAGGTTCGCGGCATCGGCCGGCTGCCCGCCGCGCGGCCACACGCCAAGCTCCTTGAAGCGGGCGAGCATGGCCTCGTTGCCCTCGTTGGCGAAAAAGGCGCGGATGCTTGCCGCCACCTTGGGCCCCACATCCTTGAGCTTCATGAGCTCGGCCTCGTCCGCCTGGCGGAACTCGTCCATATCCGCAAAGCGCCGCGCCAGCTCCTTGGCCGTCTGCTCGCCAACGTCCTCTATGCCCAGCGCGCTGATGAACTTGGCCAGGGTGGCGTTTTTGCCGCCCTCCGCCACGGAGGCCACGAAGTTCTCCGCGCTTTTGGCGCCCATGCGCTCAAAGCCCTGCAACTGCTGGGTGGTCAAAACAAAGAGATCCGCGGGCGATTTGAGCAGACCGGCCTGGGCCAGCCGCTCAATCCATTTCTCGCCCACGCCGTCCATGCCCAGCCCGGCCTTGGAGACGAAATGCACGATGCCCAGCACCACGCGGGCCGGGCAGGCGTGGTTGGGGCAATAGGTGAACTTGTCCTCGGCCACCACCACGCTGCCGCACACCGGGCAATGGGCAGGGAATTCAAAGGGCGCATCGCGTTCAGCGCCTTCAACGATCACCGGCTCCACCACCTGGGGGATCACGTCGCCCGCGCGCTGGATCACCACCTGATCGTTGACGCGGATGTCCTTGGCGCGGATGTGGCTCAGGTTGTGGAGCGTGGCGCTGGAGACCTCGACTCCGGCCACGCGCACGGGCGCAAGCTCGGCCACGGGCGTGAGCACTCCTGTGCGGCCCACCTGGATATTGATGGCCTTGAGCAGCGTGGTGACCTGCTCGGCAGGAAATTTAAGGGCCAGAGCCCAGCGCGGCGCGCGCGCGGTCTGGCCGAGGAGCTGCTGCAGGGCCAGGTTGTTCACCTTGGCCACCACGCCGTCTATCTCAAAGGGCAATGTGTGGCGGCGCTCCTGCAGGTCCAGGTAAAAGCGGGCAACATCCTCGGCCGACACGCAAACGCGCGCGCCAGGGGCCGTGGCCAGGCCCAGGGCCGCAACGCCGCGCATGACGGCCTCCTGCGTGGTCCATTCAGGCGCGGCCTCGCCAGCGCCCCACTCCACCCGGCCCACGCCATAGGCAAGAAAACGCAGGGGCCGCGCGGCCACGATGTTCGGATCAAGCTGGCGGATGCTGCCTGCGGCGGCATTGCGCGGATTGGCGAAGGCCTTTTGCCCGGCGCGCTGCTGCGCCTCGTTCAAGGCGGCGAAGTCCGCCACGCCCATGACCACCTCGCCGCGCACGTCGATGAGCGCGGGCACGGGACCGGCTGCGCGCAGCAATTGGCCGCGCAGGTTGCGCAGCATGCGCATGTTGGCGGTCACGTCCTCGCCGGTTTCGCCATCGCCCCGCGTGGAGGCCACACGAAGCGCGCTGTTCTCGTACGTCACCTCGCCCGCAAGGCCGTCCATCTTGGGCTCGACCCAAAATTCGGCCAGAGCGGCCAACGGATCGGGAATGGCGAGCCGCAGCTGGTTCAGGCTCTCCAAAGTCAGCGCGCCGCCCATGCGCACCAGCGGCAACAGCGAGCGCGAGGCGCCCAGCCGTCCGGCCCTTGCGGCGAGGGCATCCCAGCCCAAAGGCGCGGCCGTATCCGGCGCGGGCGCAAGCAGACAGTCGCTGACCATCTTGCGGATCTCCGTGCCCAGGGCCGTGCGCTCGTCCTTCTTCTTGTCCGCGCTGGTGGTGAACGACCGGCCTATGCCTTTCTCAATGTCCGCAAGAATCACCTCGGTGAGGGCGTCGCGGAAGGCGTTGGGCAGCTTCACCTCGGCGAACTCGCGCCACTCGTCAAGAGTCATAGCGTTGTCCAGGCTCAGCAGAGGCATGGCGTGCCGATGCGCCTGGAAACCGGCGGCGACCTGTCCGCCAACGCGGCGCGTGGGCGAATTGGGGTCGTCCAGCTCCGGGTGTGCGGCCTCCAGGGCGGCAAGCTCGCGGAACAGGGCGTCGTACTCGGCGTCCGTTATCTCCGGGCTGTCCAGCACGTAGTAGCGGTGGTTGTGGTATTCCAGCAGTTCGCGCAGCTCGCGCACGCGCTTCAGTCCTGGACTTTGGGACATGGCGGAGCTCACAGCGTCTGGCTCACCCGGGCGAGGTCCACAGGCCTGCCGACGGTGATGAGGGTGTCGTCCGCCAAAATCAGCTCCTTGGGGCCGGGATTGAAGACGAGTTCCCCGGTGGCGCGCTTGATGGCGACGACGATGAGATCAAAATCCTGGCGCAGGCGCGACTCCATGAGATTTTTGCCCGCCAGGGACGACGTCTGCTTGATGATGAGCTCTTCCAGCTGCAGGTCGATGTTGCCGCGCACCGCGAGGTCGATGAAGTCCGTCACAGTGGGCCGCAGCACGCTGTTGGCCATGCGCACACCGCCGATGAGATGCGGCAGCACGACCTTGTTGGCCCCGGCGAATTCCAGCCGGGTGATGTGCGAGGCGTTGTTGGCCCGGGCCACGATGAAAATGGCGGGGTTGAGCTGCCGGGCGGTCAGGGTCACATAGACGTTGGCCGCCTCGTCCGTCAGGGCGGTGACGATGGACTTGGCGCGCTTGATGCCTGCGGAGACAAGCAGGCCGTCGTCCGTGGCGTCGCCCGCTAGATGCATGATGCCGTCGCGCTTGAGCTGCTCCACCAGCTTCTCATCGTTTTCGATGACAACGACATCGGAGCTGGCCTTGAGGATCTCCTGCACGACGACGCCGCCGATGCGGCCGTAGCCGCACACGATGTAATGATTATCCAGCTTGTCTATGCGCCGTTGCACTTTGCGCCTCCACAAAAGCTTGTTCAGGTGCCCGTCAACCAGCATCCGCGAAAAGGAGCTGACAATGTAGGCGAAGTTGCCCACGCCGCAGATGATGATCATGGCCGTCAACAGCCGCGCCCTGTCCGAAAGGGGGTGTATCTCGCCGAAGCCGACCGTGGAGAGCGTGATGACCATCATGTAGAAGCTTTCGATGAAGCTCCAGCCTTCCACGAACATGAACACGCTGAGGCCGACGACGAACACCACGCACATGAGGCACAGGCCCAGCACGAACTGGAACAGCGGTCCCCATTTGTCTTGAATGGCCCGGATGCGGGCGGTGTTCAGCGGCAAAGCCATCTATTCTCCCAGTTGCAGCAGGCGTTCGCGCAGGGCCAAAACGCGGTCGCGCAGGCCGGCCGCGCGCTCAAACTCAAGCTCCTTGGCCGCTTCGCGCATCTCGCGCTCCAGCGCGCCAATTTCCTTCTTGAGCCGCTTGGGGTCAAGCTCGCGCAGCAGCTCATCGGCGGTGGGCTCCTGGCCCTCTGGCGCCACGTGGGCGGCCAATGCCCCAAGCAGATTGTCCAAGCCCTTGATGATGGTCTGCGGCGTGATGCCGTTTTCCGCGTTGTACTGAAGCTGCTTCTCTCTTCTGCGGGCCGTCTCGTCAAGGGCCGCGCGCATGGAGGGCGTCACGGAATCCGCATACAGCATCACCCGGCCACCGGCGTTGCGCGCGGCGCGGCCAAAGGTCTGGATGAGCGAACGCGTGCTGCGCAGAAAGCCTTCCTTGTCCGCGTCCAGGATAGCGACAAGAGAAACCTCTGGAATGTCGAGTCCTTCCCGCAGCAGATTGATGCCCACAAGCACGTCGAACTCGCCGGTGCGCAGGGCCTGGATGATGGCCATGCGCTCCAGGGTCTCGATGTCGGAGTGCAGGTAGCGCGTGGTGACGCCCATCTGGTTCAGGTAATCGGTCAAGTCCTCGGCCATGCGCTTGGTGAGGGTGGTGACAAGCACGCGCTCACCCTTGGCCACGCGCAGCTTGCACTCGCCCAGCAGGTCGTCCACCTGGCCGGACACGGGCCGTATGTCGATTTCCGGGTCCACAAGGCCCGTGGGGCGGATGACCTGCTCCACCACAAGCCCCTGGCTGCGCTCCAGCTCCCAGGGGCCGGGCGTGGCCGAGATATACACAGCCTGGTTTAAACGTTTTTTGAATTCCTCGAAGTTCAGCGGACGGTTGTCCAGAGCGCTTGGCAGCCGGAAGCCGAAGTCCACCAGCGTGCTCTTGCGCGAGAAGTCGCCGTTGAACATGCCCCCCACCTGCGGAATGGTGATGTGGCTCTCGTCGAGGAAGAACAGGAAGTCGTCGGGGAAGTAGTCGATGAGCGTGGCTGGCGGATCGCCCGGGGCGCGGCCGTCAAGGTGCCTTGAATAGTTCTCGATGCCGTTGCAGTAGCCAAGCTCCTCGATGGTCTCCAGGTCGAACATGGTGCGCTGCTCCAGGCGCTGCGCCTCCACAAGCTTGCCCTGGGCGCGGAACTCGGCCAGGCGCAGCTGCAATTCCTCGCGTATGGCGTCCGTGGCGCGCTTGAGGTTGTCCTGGTCGGAAACATAGTGGCTGCCAGGATAGATGACTGTCTTGCGCAGGGTGGCCAGCACTTGTCCGGTCAGCGGATCCGTCTCCTGGATGCTCTCGATCTCGTCGCCAAAGAAGCTGACGCGCAGGGCCTTTTCCCGGCTGTAGGCCGGGATGAGCTCCAGGGCGTCGCCGCGCACGCGGAAGGTGCCGCGGTGGAAGTCCATATCGTTGCGCTCGTAGTGGACCTCCACAAGCCGCCCTATCAAGGCCTCCAGCGACAGCTGCTGCCCCGTCTCCACCGGGATGATCATCTTGGCGTAGTATTCCGGCGAGCCAAGGCCGTAGATGCAGGACACGGAAGCCACGATGATCACGTCGCGCCGGGTCAGCAGCGCATGGGTCGCCGCGTGGCGCAACTTGTCGATATCGTCGTTGATGCTGGAGTCTTTTTCGATGTACGTGTCGGAGTGCGGCAGGTAGGCTTCCGGCTGGTAATAGTCGTAATAGCTGACAAAATACTCGACGGCGTTGTTCGGGAACAGGCCCTTGAATTCGTTGAAAAGCTGGGCGGCCAAGGTCTTGTTGGGAGCCAGCACCAGAGCCGGGCGGTTCAGCTGGGCCACAAGGTTGGCCACAGTGAAGGTCTTGCCGGAGCCGGTGACGCCGAGCAGCACCTGGTCGCGCACACCAGCCTTAATATTGGCCGCAAGTTCGGCTATGGCCGCAGGCTGGTCGCCCTTGGGCGTAAAGTCGCTGACGAGTTCAAATGGCTTCGACATGTTATCCTGTCCTTACGAGGCTGCGCCCCTTGTGCGGGAGGGCCAAAATCACTACAGTCACACCCAAGAACCAAGCCGGAGGCCAACCGTGGAAATACAGATCATTCCCCCCACTTCCCCTTTGCCCATAGACCGCGCCCATGCGGTGTCCATGACCATCAAAAGCTTCAAGGGCCGCCGCGACGTCGAGGTGCATCTTTTCCGCCACACCTGGGACCCGGAGGAGGAAGAAGCCATCGACTGGGACCAGCTGCTGGCCGCGCCGGGCATGAGCGAAGCCCCGGAAGCGGCGGGAAGCCGCAAGGTCGTGCTGGAGGCGCTGACGGCCGAGGAACGCGACCAGACCATCGCCTACCTGCATGAACATTACGCCAACAGGCTTTCGGCCGTCACCTCAAGCCCGATTCCCTTCCCCATTCCCATCGGCCTCATGGCCCTTTCGGACTTGAGCGAAGGCAAGAGCATCGGCTTCATCCACTTCGAGCGCATTCCCCACTTCAAACTTGGCTTCGCCCTGCGCGGGTTCTACGATTTAAGCCAGCACCCGCCCATCGTGGAGACTTCGACCACCGCCGGCTGAGGCCTGTCACTCCCGCGCGACATTCCGGGCGCGGCTTGTGACCACAGCGCAGTTGTCCTAGAATAAACGTCCAAGGGCCAAACCGGCGACGATGGCGGCAACGCCCAGCACGGTCTGCCCGGCGATGTTGCCCGTGGCGGCGAGCCATTGCCCGTTCTGCATCAGCGCCACCGACTCGAACATGTACGAGGAGAAGGTGGTGTAAGAGCCGATGAATCCGGTGAGCGCGTAGAGGCGCATGTCGCCGGGCAGGCCGCTGCGGTTCTCCACAATGGCGTAGGCCAAGCCAAAGAGCAGGCAGCCTGTGATGTTCACGATGAAATTGCCGAAGGGAAAGCCCTCTCCGGCCAGACGCTGAAAAACGCCGCCGACCCAGAACCGGGAAAGCGTTCCGGCGGAACCGGCAAGGCAGAGAAAAAGATATTTCTGGAACATGGCAAGCCCCCGCAAGCGCCGTTCCGGCGCCAGGGAACCCTAGCAGCCCGGCCCAAAGGAGAAAAGCGGAAAATGCCACTGGAAATCGAGATCAAATACCTGGACGTGGACCACGACGCCCTGCGCCGCCGCCTCAAGGATCTCGGCGCGCACTTCATCAGCCGGGGTTTTGAGGCCAACGTGGTGTACGACGACGCCCTGCGCGGCCTCAAAGCCAAGGGGACCCTCTTGCGCCTGCGCGAGAAGAACAGCCGCTTCGTCCTGACGCTGAAACGCAGCGCGGCTGAACAATCCGCCACGGCGAAGATCTACGAGGAAGCCGAAACCGAGGTCACCAACGCTCCGGCCCTGCGCGAGATTTTGTCCGGCCTGGGCTACGAGCCCGCCCTGCGCTACGAGAAGCTGCGCGAAAAATGGCAGCACCTGGGGTGCGAGGTCTGCCTCGACACCCTGCCCTTTGGCGCCTTTGCCGAAATCGAAGGCGACGAGGCCTGCATCGCGGCCTGCGCCAGCGCCCTTGAACTGCCGCTGGAAAAAGCCTCCAAGGCGACCTACCACGACCTGAACCGGCGCCACAGGGAAAAGGCTGGTCTGCCGCCCAACGAATCCTTTGTCTTCAACGACGAGGAAAAATCCAAGATTCTCGCACGCCGGGCAACGGACTAGGCATCCCCCCCTCGACAACGGCAAACCAATGCCTAATATTTCAGCATGCAACATATGAAACACGTGGGGAGCACCATTTCATGAGCGCGCAAACGGAGACGCGCCAGGCGCCGGATCTGGATTTTGCGAACGAGACCCGCGAGCCACGGCGCTTCAAGGTGCTGTTGCACAACGACGATTATACCACCATGGACTTCGTGGTCCACGTGCTGGAGCACGTGTTCCACAAACCCGAGCACGAGGCCATGAACATCATGCTGGCCGTGCACAAGAAAGGGTTCGGCGTCTGCGGCGTTTTCACCGCTGAAGTGGCGGAGACCAAGGTGGATACGGTTCATAGCATGGCCAGGGCCGCGGGATTTCCCCTGCGCGCCAGCCTGGAGGAGGTTTAGCGGAATGTTGAGCAAGGGACTTGAAGCCGTTCTCGCCAGCGCGTTCCACGAGGTCAGAAACCGCCGCCACGAATATCTGACCCTTGAGCACCTGCTCTACGCCATGACCGGCGAACCCGTGGGCAGCAACATCCTCGACGCTTGCGGCGCCGACGTAGACCGTTTGCGCCTCCAGCTCGAAGGCTTTTTCCGCGACCACATGGACCAGCTGCCTGAAGGCACCGACACCGAGGTCGTGCAGACCTTGAGCGTGCGCCGCGTGATGCAGCGCGCCGTGTGGCAGAAGGAATCCTCCGGCAAGGGCCTTGTGGAGGTGGGCGACGTCATCGCCGCCATGTTCGAGGAGGAAGACTCCTTTGCCGTGCATTTCCTGGCCAGCCACGGCGTCACCCGGCTCGATGTGCTGGAGTACATTTCCCACGGCCTGCGCGACCCGGCCGACGCGGGCGACGAGGAAGGCGCCCCGCATCCCGGCCCCAGGACCGAGACCCCGCAGCGCAAGAATCCCCTTGAGGAATTCACACGCGACCTGACCGCCAAGGCCAAGGCTGGAGAAATCGATCCCATCATCGGCCGCGCGGCCGAGCTGGAGCGCACCATCCAGGTGCTGGCACGCCGCCGCAAGAACAACCCCATTCTGGTGGGCGACCCCGGTGTGGGCAAGACGGCCCTGGCCGAGGGCCTGGCGCTTTTGATCGCCCAGGGCAAGGTGCCCAGCCAGTTCACCGATGCGCAGGTGTTCGCCCTGGACATGGGCGCGCTGCTCGCCGGCACCAAGTACCGCGGCGACTTCGAGGCCCGGCTCAAGGGCGTGCTGGCGGAGCTCAAGCGCATCCCCAACGCCATCCTCTTCGTGGACGAGATCCACACCATCGTGGGCGCGGGCGCGGTTTCCGGCGGCAGCATGGACGCCTCGAACATCCTGAAGCCCTTTCTGGCCGCGGGCGAGGTGCGCTGCATCGGGTCCACGACCTTTGAGGAATACCGCAACAATTTTGAGAAGGACCGCGCGCTCTCGCGCCGTTTCCAGCGCATCGACCTTGTGGAGCCCAGCGTGGACGAGACTGTGGACATCCTCAAGGGCCTCAAGCCCTACTATGAGGAATTCCACGGCGTTGTCTATACGCCGCCCGCCCTGCGCTCCGCGGCCGAACTCTCCGCCCGCTACATCACCGAGCGCTTTCTGCCCGACAAGGCCATCGACGTGCTGGACGAGGCCGGAGCACAGTTCAAGCTCTCCACCCGCCCGCGCAAGAACTCGCGCATCGGCGTGCAGGACGTGGAGCGCGTGGTGGCGCGCATGGCGCGCATTCCGGCCCGCCGCCTCACCGGCACGGACAAGGACCGTCTGCGCGATTTGGAAGTGGAGATCAAGAAGTCCGTGTTCGGCCAGGACGAGGCCGTGGGCATTCTGTGCAAGGCCATCCGCCGCTCGCGCGCGGGCATGAAGCAGCCTGGCCGCCCCCTGGGCGCTTTTTTGCTCACCGGCCCAACCGGTGTGGGCAAGACCGAACTCTCCAAGCAGCTGGCCAATGTCATGGGCGTGCAGTTCCTGCGCTACGACATGAGCGAATACATGGAGAAGCACGCGGTTTCGCGGCTCATCGGCGCGCCTCCGGGCTACGTGGGCTTTGACCAGGGCGGCCTGCTCACCGAGGCCGTGCGCAAGAACCCGCACTGCGTGGTGCTCTTCGACGAGATCGAAAAGGCGCACCCGGATGTGTTCAACATCCTCCTGCAGGTGATGGACTACGCCACCCTGACTGACAACACCGGGCGCAAGGCCGACTTCCGCCACGCGGTGCTGCTCATGACCTCCAACGCCGGAGCCCAGGAGCTGGCCAAGGGCGGGCTGGGCTTTACGCGCAACGAGCACGCCGACCGCAAGAGCGGCTCGCTCAAGGCCATTGAGCGCCTGTTCAGCCCGGAGTTTCGCAACCGGCTCGACGCCATCATCCCCTTCAGCTCGCTGAACCGCGAAATCATGCTGCGCGTCGTGGACAAGCACATCAGCGAACTGGCCGACCAGCTCAAGGAGCGCCGCGTCAACATCCGGCTGACGGAAGCCGCGCAGAACCGCCTGGCCGTGCTGGGTTACGACCAGGCCTTCGGCGCGCGGCCCATGGCCCGCGTGGTGCAGGTGGAGATCAAGGACGCCATCGCCCCGGAGCTGCTCTTCGGCAGTTTGCAAAAGGGCGGCGAGGTGCTGGTGGACTTGGCGCCGGGCACGGACATCGAGGCGCCGGCCAAGGCCGGGGCGTCCAGCTGCGGCACCTGCTCCGGCGAATTCGTCTTCCGCTACACGGCGCTTGAGGCCCAGCAGGCCCAACGCCCGGAACCAGCACTGGCGCAGTGACCATCTATCGCCTCTTTGACGAGCCGGTGTTCCCTGACCCGGCAGAGGCGGACCCGGACGGTCTGCTGGCCATCGGCGGCGACCTTTCGCCCCAGCGGCTTGTTGCGGCCTATGCCCATGGCATCTTCCCCTGGTACTCGCAGGGGTCGCCCATCCTGTGGTGGTCGCCGGACCCGCGCCTTGTGCTCTTTCCCGCGGAGCTGCACGTGCCCGGCAGCTTGCGGCGCGTGCTCAACGCCCAGCGCTTCCACTTCACCCTCGACCAGGCCTTCGGCCAAGTCATCCGCGCCTGCGCGGCTACTGCCAGGCCGGAGCAGGACGGCACCTGGATCATGCCGGAGATGATTGCCGCATACGAGGGGCTGCACGCCCTTGGGCTGGCGCACAGCGCGGAGGCCTGGCGCGACGGCGCGCTTGTGGGCGGCGTGTACGGCGTCACCCTAGGCAGCGTCTTCTTCGGCGAGTCCATGTTCCACAAGGAGCCAGACGCCAGCAAGGCGCTCTTCGCTACTTTGGTGCGCTGGCTTGCGGCGCGAGGCTGCACACTCATAGACTGCCAGCAGACCACGGCGCATTTGCTGCGCTTCGGCGCGCGCGAGATAGGGCGACGGGAATTTCTCGATCGTGTGGCGGCGGGACTGTGCTGCAACGCCCTCACAGGCGCGTGGCGCACGGAAGTGGGCGGCAAGGAATTCGGGGCGTAGATCTTCTAGGAAAGCGTCACATCCTGCGCCGGCAGCTCATCCCGCAAACGTTTCGCGCCGACTCGGCCCATCTAGTCTTTGCAGAGGCGGACGACCTCGGCCGCGATGGCCGTGAGCGGCATGACCTTATGCACGCCGCCATGTTTGATGGCCTCCGCCGGCATGCCGAAAACCACGCACGAGGCTTCGTCCTGGGCGATGGTGTATGCTCCGCCGTCGAACATCTCGCGCATGCCCTTGGCCCCGTCGTCGCCCATGCCGGTCATGATGACGCCAACCGCGTTCTTGCCGGCGTAGCGCGCCCCGGAGCGGAAGAGCACATCCACGGAAGGACGGTGGCGCGACACCAGCGGCCCGTCCTTGACCTCCACATGATAGCGGGTGCCGCTGCGCTTGAGCAGCATGTGCTTGCTGCCAGGGGCGATGAGCGCCTGGCCGCGCAAAAGCGTGTCGTTGTCCTGGGCCTCGCGCACGTTGATGCGGCAGACGCCGTCCAGACGCTTGGCAAAGGCGGCGGTGAAATGCTCGGGCATGTGCTGCACCACAGCAATGGCCGGGCAATCCAGCGGCAGGGCTGAGAGGAAGGTCAACAACGCCTCTGTGCCGCCGGTGGAGGCACCCACGAGCACGACCTTCTCCGTGGTGCGCAGGTTGAAATTGCCGGGCTGAGCCTTGGCGAGAATGACGTCGGCATCGAGCTTGGGCGCGACCTTGAGGGGCGAAGAGGCGGAAACCGCGCGCACCTTGGCCTGGGCTGCCGCGCGCACGGCATCGATGATGCGGATGCGCGATTCCTCAAGGAACTGCTTGGTGCCGATTTTGGGCTTGGTGATGATCTCCACGGCGCCATATTCCAGAGCGCGGAAGGTGGTCTCGTCGCCGTCAACCGCGAGCGAGGAGCAGATGACCACGGGAATGGGATGCTGCGCCATGAGCTTGCGCAAGAAAGTCAGGCCATCCATGCGCGGCATTTCAATGTCCAGGGTGATGACGTCTGGAATCTGCTCGCGCATCTTCTCTGCCGCGGCCAGCGGATCAGCCACCGCGCCGATGACCGTGATGCCCGGATCGGACTTCAGGATCTCCATGAGCGTCTGGCGCACAAGGGCCGAGTCGTCGACCACAAGGACTCGAATGGGTTTGCCCATCAGCGCGCTCCTCTCCAGTGCCGCATTCTATACACGTTTGTATACCGTGGGTGCGACAGGTTCAAGGGGCAAGTCCATTCCCGCAAGGCTCTCGGAATGGCCGATGAACAGATATCCGCCCACGGCCAGCTTGCGGCAGAAACGCGAGAAGAGCGTCTCCTGCGTCTGTCTGTCGAAATAAATGACCACGTTGCGGCAGAAAATGATGTCGAGCTGGCCGTCGAAGGAAAACTCCTCCATGAAATTGAGACGGCGGAAACGTACGCGGTTGCGCGCCTCCGGCCCGATGCGCACAAGCCTGCGCGCATGGTCTTTGCTGCGCAGCAAGTAGCGCTTGCGGTACTCGGGCGGGATGGGTCCAATCTTCGTTTCCGGATAAATGGCGCGCACGGCCATGCGCAGCACCTGGGTGCTGATGTCCGTGGCGAGGATGCTGAAGTTGAAGCCGTCATTCAGCCTGGCGAATTCGCTCAACACCATGGCCAGGGTGTACGGCTCCTCGCCCGAGGAACAGCCCGCGCTCCAGATGTGCACTCCGCGCGGCGAGCCACTGCGCGCATGCAGGTCGGGCAGCACCGTGTTCGCCAAAAGCTCAAAGTGCTTGGGTTCGCGGAAAAAATCCGTGGTGTTGGTGGTCACCACATCCACGAGGTTCACCAGCTCTTCTTCCATGCCGCGCGGGCTGAAGAGATACTCGCAATATTCCTCATGGGTGGACATGCTGAGCTCGCGCAGGCGTTTTTGCAGCCTGGCCTCAAGCAGGGTCTTCTTGGTCGCGGGCATCTTGATGCCCAGCTCGGACTTGATGAACTCGCTGAAGCGCTCGAAAATCTTCGCGTCCATGTGCGCCAAGCCCATGCCTTCCGTCGCGCAATGCGGTTTGGACTTTGCCGAGGAGCTTGGTGCGGTCATAAGAAAGCGGCCTTCACGGTCAGACGGCGTTGTCGGCGACCACGGAACGCACGAGCCGCGGGACGTCGAGAATGAGGGCCAGACTTCCGTCACCCTTGATGGTGGCGCCGGAAATGCCTTCCACGTCGCGGTACACGCGGCCCAGAGACTTGATGACGGTCTGGTGCTCGCCGATGACATGGTCGACCACGATGCCGATGCGGCGTCCTTCAATCCCGGTGATCACGATCTGCTCGATCTCCGGGGCCTCGCCTTCGACCTCGAACCAGCGGCGCAGGCTGATGTAAGGCACCAACTCGCCGCGCAGATTGATGATGCGCTTGCGGCCGGTGGGGTCCACGTCCTGCTGGTGCAACTCCACGCACTCCTCCACCAGCGAAAGCGGGATGACGAAGAAGCCGTCGCCCACCTGGACCTGCAAGCCCTCAATGATGGCCAGGGTCAGCGGCAGGCGGATGGTGATGGTGGTGCCGTGGCCAAGCTCGCTCTTGATCTCTATGGCGCCGCGCAGGGAGTCGATGGCGCGGTGCACCACGTCCATGCCCACGCCCCGGCCGGAAATGCTGGTGACTTTCTCCGCCGTGGAAAAGCCGGGCTGAAAAATCAGCTTCAGGGTCTCATGGTCGGAAAGCTCGGAGTCGGCGGGGATGATGCCTTTTTCCACGGCCTTGGCGCGAATGGCCACGGGGTCCATGCCCTTGCCGTCGTCGGTGATGCGGATGAGCACCTCGGAGCCGGAGTGCTCGGCTTCGAGGAGGATGAGCCCCTGGGGGCGCTTGCCCGCGGCCTTGCGCTCCTCGGGCATGTCGATGCCATGGTCGATGCTGTTGCGCAGCAGATGCACCAGGGGGTCGCCCAGGCGTTCCAGCACGGTCTTGTCGAGCTCGGTCTCCTCGCCGCGGGTCACAAGCTCAATGTCCTTGCCCAGCTCGGAGGACAGATCACGCACGAGGCGGCGGAATTTGCTGAAGGCCGAGCCGATGGGCAGCATGCGGATGCCCAGGGTGCTATCGCGCAGATCCGCGCTCAGACGCTCAAGCTGCTCGGCCAGTGTCGTCAGCAGCGGATCGCCCCGCTCGGAGACGATTTGCGAAATCTGGGCCTGCACAATGACCAGCTCGCCCACGAGGTCGACCAGGGTGTCGAGTTTGTCCGCGGCAACGCGCAGGCTATTGCCGGAATCCTTGAGCGGGGTCCTGGCGGGCTGCGCCTCGCGCGCAGGCGCGGCGGCAGCATCGGCTGGTTTTGCCTTGGGCGGCGTGGTGGCGGTGGCCGTTGAAGGGGAAGCAGCAGCGCCAGAACCGGCATGGACGGGATCAGGCGCGACCTCGGCCGCGGCATCGTGCTGCGCAGCTGGCAGCACAGCTGGCTGGTGAGCGGGCGCCGGGGGAGCGTCACTTTCGTCATCGCCGGGAAAACGCCCGTCCGCGTCGGCCTGGGCGATGTCCACGTCAAGATCGATGTCCGTGAAGAAAAAGAGGTCTTGAATGGCCGAGACGCCCGCCGCCGTGGTGAGAAGCACCTCCCAGGACAGATACAGCGTCCTGGGGTCCAGCGTCTCAAGTTCCGGGATGCGGCTCTCGTCCGCACGCACGGAGCACTCGCCCAAGGCGCGCAGATCCTCGAAAAGCGGATCAAGGCTCAACTCCTTGTCCACCTTGGGGTCGCGCGGGCGAATGCGGATGCGGTAGGCGACGGCAGCGACGGCCTCGGTCGCTGCATCCGCGGCGGCCATCATCGCGGCGGCGGCCTCGTCATCCGGATCGGGGTCGCTCTGTGCAGCCGGCTCCGGCGAAACGCAGGTCGGGGCATCCATGGCGTTGCGGATGGGCTGACCGGAGAGCAAGGCGCGCACGTCGCACTGGATCTCCTCGCCCTTTTCCGCACTGCCGTTGCCGTCCTCGTCCACGCCGTTCAACAGGCCAAGGATATGGTCGCGCGCTGCGAAAGAAGTCGTGATGAGATCGCGGGTGACGACAAGCTCGGTGTTGCGAACCTTGTCAAAGATGTTTTCAAGCGAATGGGTGAAGTTGGCGATGTCGTCGAAACCGAACATCGCGCCCGACCCCTTGATGGTGTGCAGGGCGCGAAACACACGGTTCACCAGGTCCAAGTCCTGCGGGGAGTCCTCCAGTTCGAGCAAGGTTGTGTCGAGTTCCGCGAGGAGGTCCAGGGCCTCTTCCCGAAAAATCGCACGACTTTCATCATCGGACATCACAGGGAACTCCAGGGGGCGGACTGCTCAGACACCGCTTCATGGCCGCGCATGCGGCATGGACGACACAAGCCAAAGACAACAGCCAGGGACAAAGGCGCGCTTTGGTGGTCGGCGCATGTCCAGCGCTACAGACACTAGCCCCAGGCCAGGAAAAAAGCAATGCACACCGGACGTTCTATGAACACCGGTCATGGCATATTCCTTTACCGGCCCGCCGAATCCAGCACATCGAACTTAGCAAATTTCATGACGAATGAGGCGCGGCCCTGCGTGGCGGAGCGCAGCACCGTGGAAAAGCCGAACAACTGGCCCAAGGCCGCAAAGGCCTGCACCAGCTTCTGCCCGCCGCGGTCCTGAATGTTCTCGATCTTTGCGCCTTTGGAGCCAAGCAAGCCGACCACCTCGCCGATAAAGGCGTCCGGCGCGCTCACCTCCACCCACATGATGGGTTCCAGGAGCATGGACGCGGCCTCGCCCAAGGCGCGCCGGAGAGCCATGGCCGCAGCCATGCGGTAACCGGCCGCGCTCGACTCGCCCTCGCGCCGGGGCATGTCCAGCACGCGCACGCGCACGTCCTGCACCGGGTAGCCGCCAAGAACGCCGCAGTTCAGGCCATCCGCCAGCCCTTCGGCCACGGCTTCGCTCCAGGCCTGGGGATACTGGGCGCGATCCAGCTCGAACTGCACGACCTGGCCAGACCCGCGCGGCAAAGGCTCGATTGCCATACGCACCGCGCCGTAGTGCAGCACCTCGCCCAGCTCGCGGCGGAACTCCTCCTGCACCTCGGCCGCGCCGGTCACGGTCTCCTGGTACACCACCTGCGGCTTGCCAGTGCGCGGCTTGAGCCCGTGCTCGCGGGCCATGCGCTCCAACAGCACTTCCAGGTGCAGTTCGCCCATGCCCGACAAAATGACCTGTCCGGTGTCGGCGTCGCGCGCCACGGTCAAGGTCGGGTCCTCCAGAAGATACCGCTGCAGCACTTCGTCGAGCTTGTCCGCCTCTTCGGCGTTCTTCGGCTCGATGGCCAGGGATATGACCGGCTTGTAGTCCGCTATCTGCTCCAGAAGAATGGCGTCCTCCTTGCGCGCAAGGGTGTCGCCCGTGCGGCCGAAGCGCATTCCCGCAGCCGCGACGATCTCGCCGGCCTTGGCCACCTCGATCTTCTCCCGGCGGTCCGCATGCAGACGGAACAGCCGGGCCACACGCTCCTCTGTACCGTGGGTGACGTTGAGGACTGTCTCCCCTTCCGTCAGGCACCCGGAATAGATGCGTAAAAACGACTGCTTGCGGCCGGACTCCATGACGACCTTGAACACCAGGGCCGAAAGGGGCGCTTCTGGATCGGCCGGGAAGCTCTTGGGCAGATGCGTGGCCGGATCAACGCCGGCCTGCTGCGGCACATCAAGGGGGCCCGGCAGATAGGCGCAAATGGCGTCCATAAGCGGCTGCACGCCAGCGTTTTTCAGCGCCGACCCGACAAACACGGGCACCAGCTTCAAGCTGATGACAGCAGAGCGGATGGCCGCGTCGAGGACCTCGGGCGCAATGTCCTCGCCGGAAAGATAGGCGTTCATGACGCCCTCGTCCGTGTCGGCAAGGGTCTCCAGCATGCTCTCGCGCCAGGGCGCCACGCGCTCCAACTCCAGCGGGGTGAGCGGCAGGCGCGTGTACTCCGCGCCACGGCTGTCGGCGTCGAACACAAGCCGCTCCAGGCGCACCAGGTCGAACACGCCGCTAAAATCCGCGCCTTCGCCATCCGGCGCCTGCACGGCCAGCGTGTTGGCGCCAAGCTTCTCGCGCATGGACTGGAGCACTGCGGCATAGTCCGCGCCGAGCCGGTCGATCTTGTTGACGAAGGCCAGCTTGGGCACATGATAGCTTTCGCTCTGCCGCCACACGGTCTCGGATTGCGGCTCAACGCCGCTGACCGCGCAGAACACGCCCACGGCGCCGTCGAGCACGCGCAGGGAGCGCTCCACCTCGACGGTGAAGTCCACGTGTCCCGGGGTGTCGATGAGATTCACCGTGTGGCCGAGCCACTGGCAGGAGGTGACGGCAGAGGCGATGGTGATGCCGCGCTCCTGCTCCTCGGGCATGAAGTCCATGGTGGCGGTGCCCTCATGGACTTCTCCCAGGCGGTGGATGCGCCCGGCATAGAACAGGATGCGCTCTGACAGGGTGGTCTTGCCCGCGTCGATGTGCGCGATGATGCCGATGTTGCGGATGCTGTGCAGATATTTGGCGGAAATCGGCTTTTTGCTCACGGTCTGCGGCCTCGCGTGTGCTGAAGGATCAGGGAGTCGTGCTGAAGATTTGCCGCTGGTGGACAAACAGGTCCGGGGCGAGTTCGGGCCAGCTCCACAGGCCGAGGCACGCCTCCGTAACCGTGACAAGCGCCCTGCCCTGCCCGGCGCGCGCTTGCGGCACAAGGTCGAGGTCGCGGTGCGCGGCATGAAAATGCTTCCAGGCGGTTTCGTCCGCAACGGCCTTGCGCGCGCCCGGCGCAACTCCGCCAATCTCGAAATTGAGGGGCCCATACAGCAGCGACACATCAAGAGGAGGGAACTGGTGCGATTCGTCGCGCCACAAGCCGCAGGCGCGCGGCGGGCGCAGGGCCGTCAGGCGCAGGGAGGAGGCGTCCAGGGCTTGGGCCAAGGCTGGCTGGGCGAACATGTGCCGGAAAGACGGAGTATCCGGATGCAGCACAACGCCGGGATCGCCACTGGCGGCGCAGTCGGCCAGCAGCCGCTGCAGCAGCACGGGACCGACCGCGGCGACGCTCTCCTGCCCGGCCAACTCGCAGGCGACCAGCAGGCTGTCGGGGATGTCGGACTTCTTGCCCACGCGGCACACGAGAACCTGGGGCACGCGCGCGCACAGGGCGGGCAGCAAGGCGGCAAGGAACAACGCCGGGGCATCCAGGTCATGGTCCATAAGGAGCAGCACAAACGGCGCGGGCTCCTGCGAACGCTGGCGGGTGAAGAGCTCGAAGCGCTCCTCGGCGGCGCGGCTAATGGGCTGAGTGGGCTGCCACAGGGCATACTGCCTGGCGATGACGCACTTCAGCAGTGCGCGCCTGTCGTCGGCCAGGGCATTGTAAGCCTTGGCGAAGCGGCCATCAGGAAGCAGGTGCGGTTCAAACCAGTCCGGCGGGGACCAGCCCGTGGGCTCAAAACAGGGGAAGCGAGACTCCATGCCGGGCCGACTCCAAAAGAAACGTAGACATTACAGCCATTTCAAGAGGCGCTTCCAGGTCCACTGCACCCGCTCGCGCTCTTCTTCGGACAGAGCCTTTTGATACTCGAAGTAGGAGTACTCGGCCTGCTTGCGCACGTAGTCCTTGAACTCGACCACATCGCCGTAGTTCTCCAAAATGTACAGATAGCGGTGCCAAGCGGAACCGTACTTATGCGTGCGCCAGAAGAAGTCGGCCACAAAAATCTCGTGTTCCGCAAGGATTTTGCGGCACGTGTAGATATTTTCCTTGGTGGCCTTTGCGAACTCCGACTTGGGGTAGGACTCCTCAAGACGGTAAAAAAGCTCAAGTGCTTCTTTCACATTATCCTGACGCAGATCGATGGTGCGGAACTGCTTCAGGTTCGCCTGGCCCATCTGGAACAGCACGTAGGGAATCTGCGGGCTGGAGGGGTGCAGGGTCTCGAATTCCTTGTAGGCGTCCACGGCCTCGAGATACTTGGCGTCCAAGTAGTAGGCGTCGCCGAGGGCGATCTGGGCCTTGGTGGTCAGCGGACTGAACGGATAGCGGTCGTTGAGCTTGAGGAAGTTCTCGGCCGCGCGCGAGTAGCGCTTGTCCTGCATGTAGTCCATGCCGGATTCAAAGAGCTCTTGCGCCGTGTCCTCCGCAGGAGGCAGGAAATAATAGTCGATGAGCCCGCAGGAGGAGATCAGCGGCAGCAGGAGCAGCAAGAAGACCGCGATAAGGCGCTTAGGCATGCAGGCTTTCCAGATAGGCGTAGGCCGCAGTGGCCGCGGTGGCGCCGTCGCCGACCGCAGTCGCCACTTGGCGGCAGTTTTTATTGCGCACGTCGCCCGCGGCGAAAAAGCCCGGCAGGTTGGTGCGCATCTCACAATCGGTGTTGACGAATCCGGCCTTGTCGCGGTCGAGGGCGGCGGGCACAAAAGAGGCGACGGGTTCAAAACCGACGAACACGAACACGCCGTCCACCGGCAGTTCGCTCTTGTCCCCGGTCTTGACGTCGGTCAGGGCCACACTGGTTACGCCCTTGAAGGGATCGCCCTTGATTTCCTCCACAATGGTGCTGCGCAGAATCTTGATCTTGGGGTTGAGCTCGCACTTGCTTTGGTAGCATTTGCAGCCCCGAAACTCGTCGCGGCGGTGGATGAGGTAGAGCTTGTCCACCAGGCGCGCCAGGTACAGCGACTCCTCCAGGGCGGAGTTGCCGCCGCCAATGACGGCCACGGTCTTGCCCTTGAAGAAATTGCCGTCGCACAGGGCG
>Ga0209373_10001204_pt1 | contig 32228 bp, 29 predicted proteins | sample Higcelweek5metaG_FD_187173 | JGI IMG/M metagenome (GOLD analysis project Ga0209373, IMG submission 187173) | Freshwater pond sediment microbial communities from the University of Edinburgh, under environmental carbon perturbations - High... | ecosystem: Environmental > Aquatic > Freshwater >... | reverse complement strand
GCAGAGGACGGAACTGGGGGGTAACCGCATACAGCAGCGCCGCAGGAATCAGGGTGGCGGCAACAAGCCGCAGTATGGCCGGGGCCGGGATGATCACCGGGGAACCGTGACCTCCTGCAGGATTGAACCGATCACCTCACCAGGGGTCATCCCCTCGATCTCGTAATCAGGCTGGAGAATCAGGCGATGCTCCAGTACTGGCAAGGCCATCATCTTGATATCGTCCGGAGTGATGAAGTCACGGCCTGCCACGGCAGATGCAGCCCGGGCAGCCAGGATCAGCGACTGAGAGGCACGGGGACCACCCCCCAGCAGCACGGCATGATGGCTGCGGGTGGCCCGCACCACCTCCAGGGCATAGGCGGCAATCTCATCCTGCACCACCAGCGTCATCAGTGCCTGGCGCAGGGTCACCAGATCATCGGCGCTGATCACACAGCGCACCGTATCACCGGCCAGCACGGTTTCCGGCGCATCGTTCCCCAGGGTGCGGCGCACCAGGGCCAGCTCCTCTTCACGGGTTGGTGGCGGCATGGTGATCTTCAGCATGAAGCGGTCCTTCTGGGCCTCCGGCAGCGGATAGGTCCCTTCAAACTCCACCGGGTTCTGGGTGGCAAAGACCGTAAAACTGGCAGGCAGGCTGTAGCTCTTGCGGTCAATGGTCACCATCCGCTCCTGCATGGCCTGCAGCAGGGCCGACTGGGTCTTGGACGGGGCACGGTTAATCTCATCGGCCAGCAGGAAGTTGCAGAAGATCGGGCCGGGGTTGAGCACGAACTCGTTTTCCTTCATGTTGAAGATATTGGAACCGGTGATATCGGTGGGCATCAGGTCCGGGGTAAACTGAATCCGGGAAAAACGCCCGCCCACCACCTTGGCCAGGGTGCGCACCAGCAGAGTCTTGCCGATCCCCGGCACCCCTTCAATCAGGGCATGCTGCCCGGTCAGAAGCGCCACCAGCACCCGGTCAATCACCTCATGCTGGCCGATGATCACCTTACCCAACTCTCCCTTTAACGCCTGTACCACTGCGATCAACTGTTGCAACCCCTGGTTCATCGTCCTGTCCTCTCTGCCCGCAGCCGGGCTATCCGCTGATACCGGGTAACCGGATCATCCTGCGCGGTCATTGCATCGCTTAGCTCTTTGCGCAACGCTGCATCCTGCTGTAACTCACGTTTAAAACTCTTCTGCCATTCCTGACAGCAAACCTTCAGCAGCTGATTGGCCGGAATACTCCGTTGCAGCAGGTTCACCAGACCGCTGAAGCTGTCATGGGTCACCCCAACAGCCAGATCACTGGATGCCACAGCACCAGCCGGATTCAGGGGGATTGACTGCTGCCAGATATAGAGCCCTGCCATCAGCAGCAGCACCCCGATAAGCGGCAGCAGGCCAAAACGGCGGGCCAGCATCATGATGCCGCCCTGCTCACTTACCCCAAGATGGAATTCGTCAAAGATGATCCTGCGGTGCTCACCCAGCAGCCAGACCAGCAGCGCTGCCTGACGATCTGCCTTGAGTGCCTCATTGCTGAAGAGAGAACTGTCTGACACCAGCACCAGACTGCCGCTGCCGATGCTTCGTTCCAGCAGTACCGCCTTCCCATCCACTGCATACATGGTGCGCCAGCCTGTTGGCGGCGGCTGCAGGGTCAGGCGGGACAGCAGGCGGATCTCTGCTGGCAGGCCCAATCCAGGTTCAGTCAGGTTCGCCTTGACCAGGGTCTTGTCAGGAGCTGCCTCTGATACGGGCAGGTAGCTTGTGCTGATGCCCCATGCAGTGTCCGGTGCTTTAACTGCCTTTGGTGTCTTTGCATCGGCAGGTTTTGATGCTGGCTCAGGTTTACTCTCCGGTACGGTGGTAACCGGATTAAAGGCGACCACCACCCGATTCCCAGCTGCAACCAACTGATCTACTTCAGCAATCTCTTGCTTATGAGCAGTCGTCAGCTCGTGGTGGTTGTTTCCCAATAGCAGAATGGTACATGCCGCTACCCTCTGATTGGCAAGGGAACGGTAATTGCGCTCCACCTTGACCCCATCGGTGCGCTCCAAGGCCTGGTACAACGCCATGCTTCCCAAAGGATCACTGCGCAGGGATGAACCTGCCGGAAAGATATCCCCGGCTTCAAAACGTAAGGCAAAGAGCTGGTAGAGGGAGGCAGCCGCCAGAACCAGCAACAGGCAAAAGGTGAGGATCAGCAGTTTACTGTGTGCGGACATCGCTGGTGATCCTCCGGTGGTTATCCAGGTAGCTGCGGACCGTCTCATCATCCGGCAGGTGCATACCGTACCAGGCTGCCTCAAAGATCCGCAGGTTCAGAGAAAACGCCTCACTGAGACGGGGCATGGCATGGCTGAAACGGAGCAGTTCCCGCTCGTAATCATGGTTGGTCTTGCAGCGGGCAATAACCACCAGCTTTGCATCGGCCAGGGCAGCCAGGGTGGCCAGGTACAACGCCCGCAGCCCCAGACGCAGCTCTCCCTTTTCCAGCAGCTCCCGGGCCAGGGCAAGCCAGCGTTCTTCAGTCAGTTCACTGGCAATCACCGATTCATCATGGAGATCAGGCGTCATCTGCAGGGTATGCATCGGCAGTTCTGCTTCCGGTTTAGGGGTACGACGCAGCCGACGCCAGGCAAAGATGGCGCCAAAGCAAAGCAGCAACGCCAGCAGGAGATACATCAGCAGCAGCGCAATATCTGAAAAATTACCGCCCCAGCCAGGTTTTGCGCCAGAAAATGACGGCTTGGGCAGTTTTTTAAACAGCCACTTGATGGCATCACCGATCCAGCCTCCCACCGTAACCGCGGTATCCTGAATCCAGGTAATGATGGACTGCATGAAACCGGGCAGCTCCCTCTTTTCCAGCTGGTGGTGCTCCCGTGGCAGACGCCAGGCAAAACGGGGATCTTTGATCACCTGTTCAACAGAACGGTCAAGCCGGGCTGCGCGTTGCTGCAGCTGTTGTTGCGGTTCAACAACCGGTGCAGCAGCAAAAGCAGGCTGACTGCCACAGATGACACAACTGAAAGCAACCAGAAACACCGGCAGGGCTGCCCGTTCCGCAACCGTCTTTATCTGGGCCCGCAGATCAGCACCGCTGGATAATGATTCTCCATAGTGACAGCGCAGCACGTAGCAGGCCTTGACCAGCGGATCAAGGCAGAGCTGAGCCATCACCACAATCGCAGCCCAGAAGGTGGAATTAAGCAGCATCCGGTTGCTAAGGGTGAAGATGGTCTCAATCCCGAACAGGCTCTTGAGCAGGTGGGGCAGAAAGTAGACGCCAACCGCAATATTGGCAAATAATACCAGAAAGATAAGTAACAACAGCGCCAGCAGCAGATGGTTCTGACCCGGCCAGAGCAGGGCCAGCTGGCGTGCCTTGCGTTGCACCGTGCGCCAGTCCGGGCCACCCAGTACGGTGATATTTTGAAAAAAGGCATAGCACCAGCCAAACGGCAGGGTCACCAGACCAGCCAGCGGCAGGATAATAAAACCCCAGGGCTGCAGGCCGCCCTGCACCATGACACTACCAGTAACTGAAGGCAGCTCGGCAGCCCCCCCCAGTTGCATCAGCAGACGGCCACTAAACCGGGACTGCCAGACCTTCATCCAGATAAACAGGATTGACAGGGCCAGCGCCGCTCCGGCCAACCGCTGATCTGCATCAGCGCTGCGGCTCATATCAGCCCAGAACCAGAGTAGCACCAGCATAAAGGGCACAGTGCCCAGATAATAACAGGCCAGGGTATCCAGCGGGGCCTGGCGCAGCAAGGCGGTGGCCTGTTCCAGCAGTTCTACGGCCCCGATCCCTTTTTCACGGCTTTTGGGGGTACGGATCATTGTTCCCCCGTAATCTGCTGCCAGATTGAGCCTTCATGAACGGAAGAAGGGATCTGCAGCAGGCCGCGGCCTGCCATAAAAAAGCAGAACCAGAGGATCAGCAAACCGATTCCAAGCTGCATAACACCGGCCAGAATGCTGCGGAAACGGAAAGAGCGAACCGTATCAGCAGGTCGCCCCAGACAACGTCCACAAGTCATCCGTCCAGCATGTTCCGTGACACATTCCCGGCAGAAAAAGTTACCGCACTGGGCACAGCGGGCCACTGCCTCGCGATTTGCATGGTTAAAACAGCGCTGGACCTTCAGACTGCTCATGGGGTTGGGGGTGGTGCCGGAGCGGGGGGAGTGCCTGTCCGTTGACTGTCATAGTTGGACAGCAGTTCACTGCGCAGCATACTGCCCTGTTGGGCTGCAACCAAAGGACGCAGTTCCTGAATCAGACGGGTTACCTTGCGTGAACGCTGCAGAGCAGGAATATCAACCAGTCCCAGCGGGGTCAGCAGATTGGTCTTGCAGGTGGGGCCTTTGACCAGGTTGACCAGAAAAACGATCAGAAGCGGTGTGCCTACGATAAAGAGCGCAATGGTGCTGCCTGAAAAAATATCGTTGGTATTCAGAATACCAATGCCAAACAGGGCCAGCAGACTACCAAGGATGATATTAAGCATCATCCAGGTTTTGGTACGCTGGGCAATCACTCCCTTGAGGTCTTTCAGATAAATCCGCACATAATCTTCAGTATAACCGGTTGATTTAACTGACAGCAGATGATCATCCCCGAGCCAGAGTGAGCAGCGCATGATCATGGCAATGGTGCCACGGGCTAGACGACGGTATTTGATGGGCTGGGCCGGGCTGCTCATGAGTTCCACTTTTGAAACAGAAAGATACCCAATACCACCCAACCGATTATCTGCAGTGCGGAAAACAGCAGGGCCAGGACCTGACGGATCTTGGTGCGGGGCAGGATACTGGAAGGTTTACGCCAGGCGGTGATCGCAAGATAAAAAGCGATTGGCGCGGTGATCAGGGTTACGGGCCAGATCAGGAGCGGTAACAGGGTTGTGTTCAGGGCGATGCTGTCGTGCAGGGTCCGTTTGGTGACCAGCTCAGAAAGCTGTTCATTTTGTCGGCCCTGTTCCAGGCAGACCGGACAGAGACAGCGTCCAGCCAGATCGATCTCACAGAGGCTGCAGATAAAACGGCCGCAACTGCTGCAGATCTTAACCGCCTGTTTGTCCGGGTGATAAAAACAGCTCGCCTCCCCCTCTGTTACCTGCAGACCAACAGTGCCACCTTCATGCAACGGCCTCAGGATTGCCGGAAACAGTTCAACCTGTAGCTGTTTTGAACAATGCTGGCAGTGGATCGCCTCACCACTGTTGCAAAGCGCTGCCGGTAACGGCGTGTGACAGGAGCTGCACAGCAGGGGGAAAAGCGAACGTTCGCCAACGGTCATTACTTGAAAACCACCCTGGTATTACAGATCCGGTCGTGCAGGGCACGTTTTTCATCATCAAAGGCAGCCATGATATAGCCGATCAGCATAATCATGCCGCTCAGCATCTCGCCAAAATAACGACCCACCGCACGGCCCGCGCTGATCTTGTCGCCCTCGGCAGTCACCACCTTCAGGCCACAGGCCATCTTGCCGGGGGTTGCCTGATACTTTCCGCTCAGGAAATAAACGTGAAAAGCAATACCAAATCCGATCTGAATACCAAAATTCATAATGGCTGCCACAATCGCCATTTGGGGAGATTTGTTTGAGGCTATAAGTAATGTTGTTCCCATGGTGGCGACAAAATTAACGACCCCGAGGATAATACTGTCGATAATTTTTGCCCCGAAACGGATCCAGAAACCAGCATAACGCAGATCACCGGTATTTCCCATCCCCATGGCAAGCATCTGGACATAGGTGGGCTTGCAGGAGGCGCAGACCAGTTTATCGCCAAAGCGGACCATCTCGCTTTGGGCAAAGCGTCCCTTGCAGACCGCACAGGAACTGCTGTTTCTGTCTTCAGCTGCAGGAACAGGCGGTGGAACTGTATTGACTCCGTTACCAGCTGCTGACTGACGGTTACGGGCCGCCTCGCAGGCGTTGCAGAGTCCGCCGCTGCCTTCAATAATCCCGCCACAGGCCGGGCAGGGACGAAGCGGAGCTGGTTCAGCTGTCAGCGGAGGCGGTACCGGGATTACTGGCGGGACAACGGCAACTGATTCCAGTGGAGGGAGCGGGAAACTTTGCTTGCAACGGGGGCAGTTGATACTGGTGGCACCAACAGGTCGTTTTGAATCATCCAGCTGGCCGCTGACACCGCAGTGGGGGCAGGTAATCGTCATACTCACCTCATGAAGGATAATAAAAATACCGAGGTTGTTATAGCGCAGTTTTCAGGATTGTCAAACTTCCGGTAAGCTCCGCAATAATGCCAGATTGACCTGATCCATGGCATCATCATCCCCCTTGGGGGTTTCCAGTATCTTCGGAATCTTCACAAAGCGGGGATCATTCATAATGAAGCGGAACGGCTCCAGCCCCAGAGTCCCCTGACCGATATGCTCATGTCGGTCCACCCGGCTGCCCAGCCCTTTTTTGGAATCATTAAAATGAAAACAGCGCAGCCGCTCAATCCCTAACAGGCGGTCAAACTGCGCCATGACATCGGCGTACCCTTCCGGTGTGGCGGTATTGTAACCAGCGGCAAAGGTGTGGCAGGTGTCAAAACAGACACCGAAGCGATCAGGATATTTTGATCCGTTGATAATGGTCTGCAGTTCTTCAAAGGTGCGGCCCAGGTTACTACCCTGTCCGGCAGTGGTCTCCAGCAGCACCAGCCCTTCATACTCAGGGGTCTGTTCAAAGAGCTGGTCAAAGGCGCTGATCACCCGCTCAAGCCCGACCTCGGGCGAATCGGTGGTATGGGAGCCGGGGTGCATCACGATCTTGTTGATCCCCAACCTGGCACAGGTGGTCATTTCATCCCCAAAGGCAGCCAGGCTTTTGTCGCGGGTATCCCCCGCCGGTGCTGCCAGGTTGATCAGATAGATATCATGGGAGATCACCTCATGCAGTCCTGAAGCGGCAAAGCTGCTGCGAAACAGATCCGCATCCTTGTCGCTGATCGGCTTGCCTTTCCACTGGTTGGATGAGCGGGTAAAGATCTGCAAAGTACCGCAACCGGCAGCAACGGCCCGCTCAATCGACTTATGCAGGCCACCGGAGATGGACATATGGGCGCCAAGATAATCAGGCATGGTTAATCCCTCGGTACAGCAAGCATTTTGTCCAACGCAGCCTGAGCCTTAAGCCTGACCTCTTCGCTAACGGTCACCACCGGCTGCATGGTCTGCAGCGCCAGCAGGATATCCTCCAGCGAGGTCAGCTTCATATTGGGACAGATCAGGGCTGGAGAGGCCAGGATAAACTCCTTGTCCGGGCTATCCTCCCGCAGCTTGAAGAGAATCCCGGCTTCGGTGCCGATGATGAACTTTTTGGCCGTACTTTTAGTACAGTAGATATACATACCGCTGGTGGAGCAGACATGGTCTGCCAGGGCTGAGACCTCGGGGGCGCATTCCGGGTGGCAGATAAACAGGGCATCAGGATGGGCGGCCTTGATCTCATGTACCCTGGCAGCGGTCAGCCGCTCATGGGTGGGGCAATAGCCTTCCCAGTAGATAAACTCCTTGTCCGGCAGCTGCTTGGCGATCCAGCGGCCCAGGTTGCGGTCAGGGGCAAAGATCAGCTTTTGATCTTTCAGCGAACGTACCACCGAGACCGCATTGGCCGAGGTACAGCAGATATCTGACTCAGCCTTGACCGCCGCCGTAGAGTTGACGTAGGTCACCACCGGCACACCGGGATACCGGGCTTTAAGCGCCTGTAAACTTGAAGCATCCACCATATCAGCCATGGGGCAGCCAGCATCGGCCCGGGGCAGCAGGACTTTTTTCTGCGGAGACAGGATTGCTGCGGACTCGGCCATGAAATGCACACCGCAGAAGACAATCACGTCGGCAGCGGTCTTGGCAGCCTCCATGGAGAGCTGCAATGAATCGCCGGTGATATCGGCAATCTCCTGCACCTCATCGCGCATGTAATTATGGGCAAGCAGGACAGCGTTGCGTTCATGCAGCAGATGCCGGATCTCCTCGCGGATATCAGTTGTGGGCATAACACCTCCGGTACAGCTTGTCAGTCGATAAGTATCTGGGATTAAACAACAACCATACATTTTATACGGCATATGGGCCGCGTTTATTCTGGTTTATCTGTTTGTAGCACATTGAAGATCCCTTTTCCAGCCTCCTGCCACCAGCTTCAAGGTTTGCATTGTGTACCCTGCCTCTGCTGCCTGCAGTCTTTCTACTGCAAGTGCCGTCTTTGATTCTTGACAAGCCTTGTTACCCGGCGGATATAGAAACAAAACGACCGCATCACCTTTGACAATAGATAGGTGATGGCATCGTCGAACGGAAAGGACCGCGCTTACATGTTACCGACTGTTTCCGATCTGGGCAGTGTTGCCCGCGCCATTCAGCTGTCCGTTGCGCCGGTCTTTCTGTTAAGCGGCATCGGAGCCATGCTGTCTGTCATGACCAACCGTCTGGCCAGGGTTATTGACCGTGCTCGTATACTGGAGGTGCGTTTTGATGCCGCTACCCAGGATGAACACCGCGAACTGATTCGCAACGATCTGGACACCCTGGCCCACCGCGCCAGCCTGGTCGGCAGGGCAATCAACCTCTTTACCTTCACGGCGCTGTTAATTTGTACCGTAATCGCACTGCTGTTTCTGGGGGCATTCCTTTCCAACAACTTTTCTATAGCTGTAGCAGTGTTGTTTATCATCGCCATGCTTTCCATGGTAACGGGACTGCTCTTCTTTCTGCGTGAGATCTTCCTCGCCACCGCGAATCTGCGGATCGGCCCCGGCTCACAGGCCCCTACGGCTACAAAGAACTGAACAGGCTGACCTGCCTTTGGAGACTCCGGCTCCACCTCACACTGCCAACCACTGCTGCTTGACCTTTGCAAATCGAGTGCTACTATGGTCGTAACCATTCAACATAGTGTCCCCTGAAAGTAGTTGTCTGTGACAACGGTGAACGGCTTAGCGCTGTCGGGATGCATGTAAAAGCCACCATTGTTGAGTTTAATCATCTCCCAATACCCCCCGCTGTATTCAGCAGCAATATAGCTGGCCATGTGTTAGATAGTCGGCTCTACGTGAAACGGGAAGAATCTTTAAGAAGTATGTTGCAGCCTTAGGAATGTTATCCATTTCAAACGGCGTCGAATAACGGGGGGGGATCTCTCTCAAAGGGCAACTTTAAGATTACGAGGTAACACCTATATGAAATCTCATTTACTGGTGTCTTGTCTTTTTTTGATTTTTCTGTGCAGTTTTGGCCCTGAATATGCTTATGCTGATCAGCAGAGCTATGCAACCTTTAACAAAGGCATTTCTTTGGAGAAATCGTTACAGATTTTCTCAGCAAAAGATTTTTTTAATGCTGCAATTGCACAAGATCCATCAAATAGCGGTTATTTAGAACATTATGCATGGTTTCTGCATTATCATGGATTTAATGAAGAGGCGGTTGCTGTCTTCTCACAGGTTTTGACACTTAAACCTGAGAATACGGACCTGCTTCGAGGTAAGGCCTGGAATCTGAAAGTTATTGGCAAACTGACGGGGTCACTTGATCTGTATCGAAGGTTATATCCGTTTTCTTCGCCAACTGGCAAACTGCAGGCTGAGACATTGGAACTCAATCGAATGCTGTCAGAAGCAAATGAGATAGCAATAGCAAAACTGAAGCAACACCTGGTTGCCAAACCTTCAGACAATGAAGCTGTTAAGGAGCTGTTTCGTAATTTGGCATATCAAGGCAGATTTGTAGAGGCTTACCCTATTGGTGAGCGGCTGTTGAAGGTGCTGCCTGCTGATCTGTTATTTCACCTTGACTTTGCCCGTGCCCTTGTTTGGGGAAATCGCGTGCAGCAAGCAATTGCGGTTTATGATGATCTTCTGGTCCAATCACCAGACAACCCATTTCTTTTATTAGAACTTGGCAATGCGCAAGCTCAGGCAGCAAGGCTTGATGATGCGTATAAAATGCTGAGACATGCCAACATGCTCAAGCCTGAGGAGATCAGAATTAGGCGTGCACTTGCGGAAATTGAAGCGCGGCGTGGAGATGTTGCTGAAGCAGTCAAACTTGCAGATGCATCTGTAACAAATCACAAAAAAACTCTTGAACAAATCCTCACACTGGCGAGGGCTAGGCATTTTGGGGGTCTTTTGAATGAGGCCATACCATTTTATCAAGAGGGATTGCAGTCCTACCCACAGCAGCCTGATCTTCTTTGGGGCCTTGCAGAATGCGCTACCTATACCGGTCAGTACGATAAAGCCAGAACTGCCCTCGCAGAGTTCGCACGTGTTGCCCCTGATGACGCCCGCAGAACAGCACTTGAGGGAAAAGTGTGGCGCAATACTGCACCAAAGATCGATCTTAATGCCCAGTACTATGCCAATTCATCCCATTTCAGCAGAATCAATAGTGGGGCTGAATTTGAGATGCGGGTTGGCAACCAGGCGACTATCGGGGCAGAGACGGCTTTCACCAGATTTCACCAAGACAATTACAGGGCTCAGTTACGTGAGTTTTTGGCAATTAAAGGAAATTACTCATTACTCCCTGCACTTGATCTTGGTGCAGAAGTTGGTGGTAACATCTATGACCGGGGAGATAGTCATGTCATAGCAGCAGCCAGTTTAAAGGTCCGTCCGCAACTGGATTGGTATGTTGCTGCATCATGGAACCGAATTGATGTTATTGACACTGAGCCTATGTTTGGCAATGCCATCTACAACCATGTTGTTACAATCGGTTCCGTAGGAAGCCGTATTTATAGTGACGAATACAGCATTTATCTGCAGTGGGATCTATTATCAAGACGACTCAGCCTCAGCGGAAAATACATCTTTGGCGATTACTCGGATCATAATCAAAAGCAAAGTCGTTATGCAGGGATCAGTTATCGCCTTTTCGACACTCCGCAGGTTACTGCCGGCTATCAATACTTTTTTCTTGATTATCTCCATCCTGCTTCCGTCTACCGTGAGGGGGCCAACAGCACATCTGCGTATTATGATCCAATTAATTTTGAGGTTCATACAGGCTTTTTAAATCTGTCGCACGAAGTTGCACCTGGCTTACATTTGGGGGCAGAGTTGAGACTTTCGCATATCCCCAAAAGTGACGGCATCGGTTACTCAACCTTTGGATCTGCTTCATTTGATCTTACAAAACACTCAACCATAAAGTTGGATGCCCGTTTCTTCTACCAAACCAGAGGTATTGAGCGGACCGGCACAAGCGGTCTTTTCAGAGCTAGTGACGTTCTGCTTGGCTACAGCTATCGCTTCTAGGAGAAGAAATGATACCAAAACCAGTCCACGAATGGGTTGATGACCTCTTAGGCAGAAAAGAATATCATCGCTACATGGAGCTTGAAACCCGCAAACGCCGTATCAGCGGGCAACTGTTTACCATTGTAAATATCATCTGCGCACTTGGCTATATCGTATGGTGCTTTTCCGTTGCAAACTGGAAGCTCTGGTACATATTTATTCCCTTTATCGCCACTGAAATCGGTTTTTTTCTGCTATTTTTCCTGTGGGCAAACCTGCTCTGGAACAAACGCTACCACAAGCCAACAGGGTTGGATCTCCCTTCTGATACAAATGTTGACATCTTTATACCGTGCTGCAGCGAACCGCTTGATATTCTGGAGCGGACTATCCGCGCAGCCGTGAGCATTATGTATCAACGTAAAAATGTCTGTATTCTTGATGATGGTGGCAAAGACAGCATTAAGGAACTGGCAGAGCGATACAGCTGCACGTACATTCGTCGCCCAACCCACGAGCACCGTAAAGCAGGCAACCTTAATTACGGACTTAAGCATACCAATGGAGAACTGATTCTGGCACTGGATGCGGATCAGGTGGCGCAACCGGAATTGATTGACCGGATCATAGGTTACTTTTCCCTGCCTCACGTCGCCTTTGTTCAAACTGCCCAGTCTTTTACCCTGCCGCCAAATGACCCATGGGGCAATGCTGACAGCGTCTTCTACAAGGTCATGCAATCAGGCAAAGATTATGACAATGCCGCTATTTCCTGTGGCAGCGGTGTCATGTATCGGCGCAAAGCTTTGGATGAAATAGGCGGATTTTCTGAATGGAATTTTGTGGAAGACCTGCATACCTCAATGCGTTTACACGAACGGCAGTGGAAATCGGTATATCATGGAGTGGCATACACCAGAGGAACCGCTCCGATTGATGCCGTCAGCAACCTGAAACAACGCTGGCAGTGGGCGGTTGATTCGTTACGTATGTTTTTCTGGGATAACCCTCTTACACACCCGGGCCTTTCCATCTATCAAAAATTGCAATATCTGCATTTTGGCTACAATTACATAGTGTTCGGCCTTTTACTGCCGATCTTTTTTATTATCCCAATCTGGGCACTGTTTACACACCGTTTTATGTTGGATGCACCACTCTGGATGTATGTAGTTGCACGTCTGCCCTATTTTATTGTTTACATTGTAACGAACCAGTTACTCACGGACAAGGTGCACTCTTTCAAGTCTTTTCAGGTTCAGGCAGGCCTGTTTGGCGCCTATTTTGATGCAATATTCACAGCACTCAAGGCACGCAAAAGACTACCTACCTATACCGTTACAAGTAAAGTAGCCCTACGGCAAGGATACTTATCTCGTCTCGGTTGTGCCTTCCCACACCTTGTTTTTTCTGTGCTTGCACTAGCAGCCATCGTTTGGGGAGCCATTACCATTAAGAATGACCCATGGTTTCTTGGCATCAATATTTTCTGGTGTCTCTGGATCATTGCAGTCCTTTCCCGCTTCATTGTCTTAAGTCTTTTCCCCCGGTTGTTAATCAGATGAAGCTTGGCATCTACCGTCTTCACGGTTTTCAGACAGCGGCTGAACTGACTGATTTTGAGCAGACCATTATGGCTCCCGTCAGCATTGTCTCCAGCTACCGCGCATGGGGCCGGTGTGATATCCAGGATGATAATGACTGGCTGAAGAGCTTGTCTGATGCCGGTCGTGACGTGCTGCTGAGTTGGGAACCCTGGCAGCTTCCTTCTCAGAATGCAGCACCAGAAGAGCAACCTGCATTCCGTTTGTCCGAGATTCAATCTGGAAGGTATGACCGGTACATCAGGGCAACTGCACGGATACTTAATACCTTGCCCGGTAAGGTATATCTTCGCCCCATGCACGAGATGAACGGCTTCTGGTATCCCTGGTGTGGCACGGTTAACGCCAACTCGCCGCATGAGTTTATTGATACCTGGCATTACCTGCGTTCACTTTTTTATGATGAGGGGGCTGACAACCTCGAGTGGGTCTGGTCACCCTATATCCGTTCCTACCCCGCAACAATCGAGAATCAGCTGGAATCGTATTTTCCTGGTGATGACGCTGTTGAGTGGGTTGGACTGGATGGATATAATTGGGGGACATCGCTACAAGGCAGTCACTGGGAACATTTTGAGGAGCTCTTTCTAGAACCGTATAAGAAGTGCCTTCAAATAAGCCGCCGCCCATTCATAATTACTGAAATTTCCTCCAGTGAGGCGGGTGGTAACAAGGCCGATTGGATTATGGCTATGGGGCAACAATTGCGTGAGCAATTTCAGCAGGTCAAGGCACTGGTTTGGTTTGATGAGAACAAGGAGTGTGACTGGCGTATTGCATCATCAGCTGAAGCCTTTCGGGCATTTAATATGATAAATGGTATATTTTCAAGCTGAAGAAAAGAAGTAATCGACTGAAGAAAGTGCGCTATGGCCGAACTTTTCCGTATCAGAAATGGAAAAATTGATAACTCCTTCTCCTGTCCGTTTCGGCCCCACCCCTGATTTCCCCTCTTGACGAAAACCTTTGCCGGTGCTAAAAGTTCAACCCTTCGGGATGTAGCGCAGCCTGGTAGCGCACCTGCTTCGGGAGTAGGGGGTCGCTAGTTCGAATCTAGTCATCCCGACCATTAAAATTAAAAGGGTTACGTCATCTGGCGTAACCCTTTTCCCGTATCGTCACCCGTCCCCTATACTCGATTGCCGAAAATCCCGCTGCCATTTCTGTTTTAAAACAAATAATGCCAAAGATAGTCCAGTCGTCCCCGTAAAATCATCCGTCTGCCTGACCAGGCCATGATCTGCTTCACCTGTGCCCTTTGCTGCGGTGCATAGCAATGGATCCGGCAATGTTTGCAACTCGGTTTTTCCATTTCCAAAGGGCAGCTCTGCCGCTTTTTTACCACATACTCCATAAAGGCAGTACATTCCGGGCAGAGCTGTAACGTCTGTTGACTGCCCGGCACCAGAAACGTCTGGCGGTTGCTATGGTGGTGACCGCTGCACCAGACTTCAGTAAATCTGCCGACGATGCTCATATCTTTTGCTTGCTGACGATTCAATCTGTTCTGCATGGTCCCACCATGTTCTGCTTTAAGCGGCTGTTGTATGACAATCATCAAAAAAGAATATTACACAAAGTCTTGAGTTGCCGTGTAATCGTGCTATTCTAGCGGCTCTTGACGGAAAGGAGTAGGCAAAAGTAATGGGACTGGTGGCGCTTGACAACCTTGAAATCGGCATGGTGCTGGCGAGTGATGTACTGGACCGCAACGGGCGGATGTTGTTGGGGGCCGGTGCCGAGCTGAATCAGAAACACCTGACCATTTTCCGCACCTGGGGGGTGGCAGAGGCAGACATCGCCGGTATTGATTATGCCGAAAGCGAATCACCACTGCCAGCAGAAATTACCCCGGAGGCTCTAGCCGCTGCCGAAGAGGTCTTGCAACCTCATTTTGTCCATTGCGGACTTGAACATCCAGCCCTGCGGGAACTGTTGCGCCTTGCAGCAATCAGAAAGGTACAACATGGCCTTTGCTGATGCTCCTGCCTACACCGTTGCCTGGTTGGTTGAACGAACCAGCACGGTCTATTCACTGCCGCTTTTTTATGATCGACTCAACGAGGCGATTAACCATCCCCGTACCTCCATTGATGATATCGGCAAGATTATTACCGAAGACCAAGGTCTGACCGCCCGTTTACTGCGGCTGGCCAACAGCCCGATGTTCGGTTACTTCGGCAAGGTGGATTCCATCAGCAAGGCGGTTACCATTATCGGTACCCAGCAGTTGCGCGATCTCGCTCTGGCGGCCTCGGTGATGGGGATATTCAAGGGGATTCCAGAAGAACTGATGAGCATGGCCAGTTTCTGGCGGCACTCCATTGCCTGCGGTATTATCGCCCGCGCCTTGGCCACCTGGCGGCGGGAGACCAACGTAGAGCGCTTTTTTGTGGCTGGAATGCTGCATGATATCGGCCAGTTAATCATGGCCACGGTATTGGGCGATCTGGTGCGCGAGATGATAGAGAAGACCCGGACTGAGGGGCTGCTCTATTTTGAGGTTGAACGGGAACGTCTAGGATTTGACCATGCCGAGGCCGGTGGCGCGTTACTGAATGAATGGAAAATTCCCACCAACATAGCTGATCCGGTTACCTTTCACCACCGTCCTTCACGGGCTGAACAGTTTCCGCTGGAGGTATCTCTGATCCATCTGGCTGATATTATCTGTCAGGCCTTTGAGCTGGGACAAAGTTGTGAGCAGTTTGTACCCCCCCTTGACGGTGCTTCCTGGGACCGGCTGGGTATGTCCCACCATCAGTTGGGGGCAGTATTGAAGCAGGCAGAATCCCAGATAGAAGAAACCTTTGCCATCCTTTCGGACGAGCCATGATTACAGATGATATGACCAATAGCACGGTTCCCCTGTTTTTGCAGGACCGGGTTGACTACCTTGAGGAGGCAAACCGGCGCTATGTTGCCATTCTGGAGATGCTTGCTTCCAGCGGTGATTTCCAGGCAGATCTGGCGCGGGCTGAAGGTCTGCCTGATATCTTTCAGGCAACCCTTACCCAGGTTCGCCGTCTGATCCCCTTTATCCTGACCGGCGTTCTTGAGGCGATGGATGATGGCAGTTTTGAGCTTACCTCCTGTGACAGTGACCCGGCATGTAGCAGGTTGCAGAAAGCCACTGATGCCGCGATCATGGACGGCTCCTTTGCCTGGGCGCTCAATCGCAATCAGGCGGTACTGGCTCCGGCCCAGGGTGGTGGCACGCTTCTGCTGCAAAGCATTACCACCCGTTCACGTATCCACGGCATGTTTGTTGGCCTGATGCCGGATGACTCGGCCACAATCGACGCACCGACCCTGAATGCCCTCTCCATTTTGATCAACTCGGTGGCATACGCACTTGAAAGCACAACGTTGCGGGCCATGCTGAAGGATCATATGGCCACCCTGGAACAACGGGTGGAAGAACGCACCCGAGAGCTGGCAATAGCCCGTGAAAAAGCCGAGGCAGCAAGCCAGGCCAAAAGTGAATTTCTGGCAAACATGTCCCATGAAATACGCACCCCGATGAACGGTGTGATGGGGATGACCGAACTGTTGCTGGATGGTGGTTTTACGCCGGAACAACAGCGTAAGCAGCTCTTGTCAATCAGGGATTCAGCGGAAAATCTGATGGTAATCATCAATGACATCCTGGATTTTTCAAAGATTGAAGCTGGCAAACTGGAGCTGGCCTGTGCTCCCTTCCTGCTGCGTAAAAGCCTTGAACAAGGTTTGTATTCGTTAGGGTTAAAGGCAGAACAGAAGGGATTACAGCTGGTTATTCAGGTGGGTGCAGCGGTGCCGGATCGTCTGGATGGTGATATTTACAAGCTGCGTCAGATTCTGATCAATCTGGTTGGTAATGCGATCAAGTTCAGCGAAACAGGATCAATCAGCGTATCAGTACAGCTTGAAAAGACGCTTGATACGGCGCTGCTGGTACGGTTTGGTGTCACTGACCAGGGAGTAGGTATTCCGTTGGAGGCTCAGGACCGAGTCTTTGAAACCTTTGAACAGGCTGATGTTACCACCACCAAAAAATTTGGCGGTACTGGTTTGGGATTAACCATCTGTCGCCGTCTGGCCGAGCTGATGGGTGGACGGATCTGGGTTGAAAGCGAACCGGGTAAAGGAAGCAGTTTCTTTTTTACCGCAGAGGTCAGGCCGGTGGGCGATGATGTGGTGATTGAGGGGGATACATCAGTCCCCTCTCCCCTGCCGACTGAGCCACTCAGAGGGTTATCGATACTACTGGCCGACGATGTCGAGGTCAATCGAGAGCTGGTCAAAGCGGTGCTGGAACGTCATAACCACCATATAACCGAGGCCTGTAACGGTAAAGAGGCGCTGGATTCCTTTACTGCTGGTCGGTTTGATATTGTGCTGATGGATGTACAGATGCCGGAGATGGATGGCCTGCAGGCTACCGCAGCTATCAGGAAGCTTGAACAGGCGTCTGGTAGCGGCCATACGCCGATTGTTGCCATGACCGCCTATGCCGGTAAGGATGACCGCGACAAATGCCTGGCTGCCGGTATGGATGACTATCTGCCAAAACCGGTCAAACCTGTCCAGATACTGGAAATACTCCAGCGCTATTGTGGCGCTGTATCTGCCGCTGATGAAACGGCTACGGTTGTATCTCCTGCGGCTGCAGATGAGATCCCTGCTTTTGCCAAGGAAGATCTGTTGGAACGGCTGGGGGGGGCTGAGGCACTGATTCCCCGTTTTCTTGGACTTTTCTTTAAAGGCGTTGAGCCCAATATGGCGGCTCTGGAAGAGGCGATTGCAGAAGGAAACCCGGAGAAGGTGCGAACCAGTTCCCACGCCATTAAAGGATCTTCCGCCAATATCGGTGCCATGCAGATGCGGGAGACCGCAGCAGCCATTGAGGCCAATGCCAAGACCGGTGATATCACGGGGGCTCCGGCTGGCCTGGAGAAGCTGAAGGTGCAGCTGGAAGAGTTTAAGGCTGCGGTTGGGGAGTAATCTTTTTGCCGCAAAAGAACACAAAGAGATAAAGGGAAAGGCATTGGGTGTAGTGAGGTATGGTTTTCGATTAATCCTAGAAAAAGCAGTTGCACTCGGAGGCGCCGAGACGCGAAGAGTAAAATTAAAATCATGTGCTTACTGCATGTTATTGTTTCATCTGTAGGATTGATCCTTGATTTCAGGTAACTACTTGATTTTCTCCGCGAGCTTCGCGGCTCCGCGTGAGGAACTGCCGTTTTAAGGTTAATGGTTTGTTTTTGCGCTCCTTGCGTTCTTTAGCGGCAAAATGGGTTAAGGGGTTACCCCAGTTTCAACTCCGCCTCCTCCAACTGTTTGATCCGATCCCGCAGTTCTGCCGCCTTTTCAAAATCAAGCTCCTTGGCCGCAGCCAGCATTTCCTTGCGCATCTTCTTGATCAGCTTGGGAATCTCTCGTAGTTCTATGCCGTAGGTTTCCTGAACATCCGCCACCACCGGCGGGGTGACATAATCCTTTTCAGCAATTGATTCAAGTATGCTGCGCATCCCTTTCTTGACCGTCTCCGGGGTAATGCCGTGTTCCTGATTGTAGGCCAGCTGTTTGATGCGGCGGCGTTCGGTTTCATCAAGGCAGGCCTGCATGGAACGGGTTACCTGATCGGCATACATCAGCACCCGGCCATCGACATTCCGGGCAGCCCGGCCGCAGGTCTGGATCAGAGAGCGGGCGGAACGCAGGAATCCTTCCTTGTCTGCATCCAGGATCGCCACCAGTGAGACCTCCGGCAGATCCAGTCCCTCCCGCAGCAGGTTGATCCCCACCAGTACGTCAAATTCGCCCAGACGCAACGAACGCAGGATCTGCATCCGCTCAATCGTGTCAATATCAGAGTGGAGATAGCGTACCCGCACTCCCAGTTCCTTGTAGTAGTTGGTCAGCTCTTCAGCCATCCGTTTGGTCAGGGTGGTGACCAGCACCCGATCACCTTTGGCCACAGTCAGTCGTACTTCATGCAGCAGGTTGTCCACCTGTCCGGCAGCAGGACGGATCTCGATCAGCGGATCAACCAGACCGGTGGGGCGAATGACCTGTTCCACAAAGACGCCGTCGGCCTGCTGCAGTTCGTAATCCGCCGGGGTGGCAGATACATGCACCACCTGGTTGATGCGCGACTCAAATTCCTGGAAATTAAGCGGACGGTTATCCAGTGCGGCAGGCAGGCGGAAACCGTATTCCACCAGGGTCTCCTTGCGGCTGCGGTCACCCCGGTACATGCCGCCAACCTGCGCGTTGGTGATGTGGGATTCATCCACAAACAGCACAAAGTCCTTGGGAAAGTAATCGATCAGGGTGAAGGGGGGCTCGCCGGCCTGACGATTGTCCAGATAGCGGGAATAGTTCTCAATCCCCTGGCAAAAGCCCATCTCTTCCATCATCTCAATATCATAGTAGGTGCGCTGCTCAATCCGCTGGGCCTCCACCAGCTTGTTCTGATCCTTGAACAGTCTGATCCGCTCCTCCAGGTCCAGCCGGATCTGGGCCACAGCCCGCTCAAGATTCTCTTTACTGGAGACATAGTGCGAGGCCGGGAAGATCGACACCTTGGCCAGCTTCTGCAGCACCACGCCACGCAACGGGTCAATCTGCGAAATCGCCTCCACTTCGTCACCAAAGAACTCTATCCGCAGGGCACGTTCACTGTCGTAGGCGGGAAAGATCTCAATCACATCCCCCCGTACCCGGAAGGTGCCACGGTGGAAGTCGGTGTCGTTCCGTTCATACTGGATCTCAACCAGTTTTTTCAGCAAGGCATCGCGGCCATAGTCATCCCCCTGATGAAAGAAAATATGCATGGCCTGGTAGGCATCGGGCGAACCGATACCGTAGATACAAGAAACCGAGGCCACGATGATCACATCAGATCGGGTCAGCAGTGACATGGTGGCAGAGTGGCGCAGCTTGTCGATCTCGTCGTTGATTGATGAGTCCTTATCAATGAAGGTATCGGTGTTAGGCAGGTAGGCCTCAGGCTGGTAATAATCGTAGTAGGAGACAAAATATTCCACGGCGTTGTCCGGGAACAGTTCTTTGAATTCACCGTAGAGCTGGGCTGCCAGGGTCTTGTTGGGGGCCAGCACCAGGGCAGGGCGGCCGGTGCGAGCAATCACGTTGGCCACCGTAAAGGTCTTGCCGGAGCCGGTTACTCCCAGCAGTACCTGATGCTTATCGCCCCGCTCGATCCCGGCCACCAATTCATCAATCGCTTGGGGTTGGTCACCGCTGGGGGTGTATGAGGTTGTGAGTTTGAAATCTGACATAGCTGTTGCATTCTATACTAATGTTGAAACAAAGTCTGCCGCGTGACCAGCATATCTGATTTACAAATGACGTGTGGTTCAGCATTGATCTTCAGGCAAAATCCTCCAACTTGACTTGGGGTTTCATTACAGCGAGATCCTTTCCAGCAGCACCACGGCATGGGCCGATATCCCTTCGCCGGTGCCGGTAAAACCCAACCCCTCTTCGGTGGTGGCCTTGACGTTGATCCGATCCACCTCCACACCGCAAACCCGTGCAACGTTCTCCCGCATGCTCTGGATGTGTGGTGCCATTTTGGGCTTCTGGGCGATGATGGTGGCATCAAGGTTGCCCACGCAGTAGCCTTTTGCCTCAATCAGGCCAACCACATGCTCCAGCAGTTTCATGGAATCCGCCCCTTTGAAGGCAGGGTCAGTATCAGGGAAATGCTTGCCGATATCACCCATGGCCAGCGCCCCCAGCAGGGCATCGGCTATGGCGTGCAGCAGTACGTCGGCATCGGAATGCCCCAACAATCCTTTTTCGTAGGGGATATCCACCCCGCCCATAATCAGTTTTCTGTCTTCCACCAGACGATGAACGTCATAACCGTGTCCGATTCTCATAGGTTACATACTCCTTTTAGGCTCTCGGCAATACGTAATGGTTCCGTATTGCGTTCGGATTTGGGTCAGATTTTGCTGTGCTGATTGAACAAAACCGCAGGCGTAGCAGGACTACGCTGAGGATTTTGTGATTGAGGCACAGCAAAAGATGGCCTGAAGACGGAATGCGAGATGGAATAATTATTTGTTGCCGAGAGCCTTACCCCATAGGGTAGAGATTGGAGCGGCACACAGGCGATCTCCCATTGGCATGATCTCTTCGCCGTCATATAACACAACCCCCATTTTAAAGCGGTCGCCGGTAGTTGAAGCCAGCCGTTTAAGCCCCCTCAAATCGCTTGTCTTGATTGAAGCGGCAGCCTTGACCTCTACCCCGATAATCTGCCCGCCGACATCCTCAATTACCAGATCAACCTCATATTGATCATGATCCCGATAGTACAGCAGCTGATACTCGCCATCGGCAGTCGACGCATGTTTGCGAAGCTCTCCGTATACAAAGGTTTCCAGCAGATTGCCGAAACGGCTGCGATCCTGCTTTGCTACAGTTGGTGAAAAATCAAGCAGGGAAGCAAGCAGGCCTGAGTCAATAAACTGAAGCTTGGGGGTTTTAATCACCCGGCTCAAGCGATTAGCGGCATAGACATCAATGCGTCTGAGCAAAAACATCTGTTCAAACAGGCCAACATAGCGGGCTGCTGTCTTGTGGTCCAGCTGTAGCTGGGCACCAAGCTGGCTATAGTTGCAAAGCTGACCGGAAACCTGCGCCAACGCCCGCAAAAAGCGAGGGAGTGCATCGAGACGGTCTACGCTGGCCAGGTCGCGCACATCTCGCTGAATAAGAGCATCCAGATACTGCCGTGCCCACGCAATGCGACGCCGCGACGTTGCCCGGGAAACAGATTCCGGGTAACCACCGCGCAGAACCACTTCAACAAGCTCATCGCCGGTCTGCAGATTATAAAGCTCTGGAAAGCGGCCATTGAAAAGTGAATCCAGCCAGTTGGCGGTGCCGCCAAGCATCTCACTTTGTGACAAAGGGAGCAATGACAGTGTTTCCATTCTACCGGCCAGAGAGTCTGCCACAGTCGGCAGCGTCATAAGATTGGCCGAGCCGGTCAGCAAAAAACGACCGGGCCGCCGGTCTTCATCAATTGTCTTTTTTATGGCCAGCAACAGCTGTGGGGCACGCTGGATTTCGTCAATGACCGCCCGGTCCAAAGCACGAATCATTCCCACCGGATCTTCCGTAGCAGCCATTCTGGTCAGTTCATCATCAAGCGTGAGATAGCGCATGCTCTGGCTGGCAGCCAGGCTACGCACCAGGGTTGTTTTCCCGGACTGCCGTGGCCCGGAAATCATGACGACGGGTGTGTCTGCCAATGATTCAACAACTCTCGGCTCAATCCTTCTTGAATAGAGTGTATCAGTGCTTTTCATGACTGATATATATCGTGCAACTGGGAATTAATCAATGTAAATATGGGAAAGCAATGTCGTTGAATTAGGAAAATATAAACGTGCATTTGGGACAGTTGACATCATGATACTGCCCGATTCTCATAGATCGTTATCTTTGTATAGCTTCAGGTCCAGCAGGTGCCGGGGCTGTACGTTCCCCAGTGCTGCCAGCAGGCTGTTTTTGATTTGGGGGATTTCCTGTTCAAGCTGACGTAGCAGTTGTTTCATCCGTTGTCTCTGATGGTCTGCATCGGCCACCGGGCAGTTACAGCTGACGGTCCTGATCCCGGCCTGCTGTACGGTAGTGATAATATCCGCCTCGGCAACATAGACCAGGGGGCGGATCACTGCAATATCGCCGGTATCGCAGACGGTTTTGGCAGCCATCGCCTTGAGGGTGCCGATGAAGAACTGGTTCAGCAGCAGGGTTTCGATAAAGTCATCCCGGTGGTGTCCCAGGGCCAGCAGGTTGCAGTTCAGTCGACGGGCAGCACCGTATAGTGCACCGCGCTTGAGGCGGGCACAGAAGGAGCAGTAGGAGGAACCGGGGCGCAGCTTGGCACTGATCAGATCAACATGGTCGGTCTGCTCGATAACCAGATCAAGGCCCAGGCCTGCGACAAAGCTACGGATGTTTGCTGTGTTAAAGTCAGGGAATCCGGCATCCACCGTAACCGGCACCAGTTCGTAATGGATCGGGGCGCGGCGCTGCATCTCCACCAACAGCATCAGTAGAAGCAGGGAGTCTTTGCCGCCGGAGACGCCAACGCAGATCCGGTCGCCATCCTTGATCAGGTTGAAGTCTCCGATTGCCCTGCCAATGCCGTTGCGCAGAGAGCGCCAGAGCTTGGGATCAACACCTGCCGGGCAAGACATCGGCTAGGGGGCGACCCGTTCCAGCAGGGAACGGACCATCGGGGTGAAGGTTTCATGCTCCAGCAGGAAGGCGTCATGGCCGTAGGCGGATTGAATCAGGTGGTATTCTGTGTCTTTATCAAGTTTTTTAAGACAGTTGAACATCTCTTCGGTCTGGTAGGGAGGGTAGAGCCAGTCAGAGCTGAAGGCAAAAAACTGGATCGGCGCAGTAACCCGGCTAAAGGCATCGGCCATGGATTCGTAGCCCCAGGCCACATCATACAGATCAAGCGCCTTGGCAAGGTAGAGGAAGCTGTTGGCATCAAAACGGTCCACAAAGTTGTAGCCGTTGTAGTTCAGGTAGCGCTCCACCTCAAACTGGCCAAAGAAATCAAACAGGCCGTCTTTGGCTGAGAAGCGACGATCAAACTTCTGCCACATTGATTCATCGGACAGGAAGGTAATGTGACCGATACCACGGGCCAACGCCAGACCATCTTTGGGGTTGTGCTTGTACTCCCCTTTTTTCCAGGTGGGGTCATTGTAAATGGACCAGCGAGCCACTGCGTTCAGGGAGATCGCCTGGGGGGACGGGCGTGGTGTGGTGGCCAGGGCGATCACTGAGGCGACCCGATCCGGGTACTGGGTTGCCCATTCCAGGGCCTGCATGCCTCCCATACTGCCACCCATGACGCAGAGCAGCCGCTCGACTCCCAGGTGGTTCAGTAGCAGTTCCTGGGCGCGGACCATATCGCGCACGGTGATAACCGGAAAGGTAAGGTTGTAGCGCTTGCCGGTCTTGGGGTTGATAGAGGCCGGGCCGGTGGAGCCATAACAGGAGCCGATCACATTGGAGCAAAGCACGCAGTAGCGGTCAGTGTCCAGCAGTTTGCCGGGGCCGACAATGGCATCCCACCAGCCCGGTTTGGTCTCTTCTTCACTGCGTTTGCCAGCCAGATGGGCGTCGCCGGTCCAGGCATGTTCCACCATAATCAGATTTGAACGATCAGCATTCAGGGTGCCGTAGAGTTCATAGACCAGGGTGATTGGCGCAAGTATCCGACCGCTCTCCAACCGGATACCGGAGTCAAAGGTTATGGTCTGTTCCTGTACAACGCCGATGGACATGATCACCCCGAAACAACAAAAGCCCCTGCATTTTATGGGAGCAGGGGCCTTGAGTAACGTCAAGATCCTCGCTCATCTTCGCCTTTCGGCAGGATTTAGCACCTGACGTCCCTACCGGGACCGGTTGCTGTGGTTTCGTCGGGCCTTATCCCTCCACCACTCTTGATAAGCAGGTTGTGGACGATAAAATACGTGAATGATCCCAGAGAGTCAATGTAAATTGAGTGGGTTACCGCTGGATTGGATAGCTCTGGAAAATGCCGTTGCCATCTGATATAACGGTCAGGATTTCTGGACCAAACAAACTACCATGACACAATGGAACCGGGAGGATCTATGCAACGGTTGGTGCTGCTGTTGGGTTTGTTGTTAGTGCCCCTTTTGGGAGGCTGTGCCCACAACTATTATAATCTGCCACAGGAAGCGGTGGCTGAAAGAGTAAAGGTACTGGGAATGGTACCGATTATTGTTGATGCGGACTCGGATATCCGTCATCCCCAGCGGGAAGAGCTGATTACCCTGCTGACCAATGTTAACCGCTCCTTTGAGCGAAACCTGCTACGGTTAGCCAAGAGTACCGACAGTTTTTACACGGTAACCATGGTTGATGATGATCCCAAAGCCGTTTTTTCCAAGCTGCTGTTCCGACGCGAGCGAAGGGATGATGCATCTATTCAGTACAACAAGTATTTCTGGAAGAATGAACCTTTATCTGACTTCATCCGCAAGAATAGTCTTGATGCGGTTATGTTTGTTATCGTCAGCGGCATTACCCGCCCTGATAAGGTCTCTTCCTCCAATCTGCTTGATTCTTTGGCAGCAGATTATAACTATTTGATTATGACCGCCCAGATTGTTGATGGAAATGGCTCCATACTTTGGGAGTACCCCAATTTTCGACAGCGCTCCCTTTCTTACACCCCGCTGATTAACTTGCAGTACCCTGATTTTGATGAGGCCAAGGCCAACATGAGTTCCAAAGTCCAGATCAAGTTCAAAACCCTGGAGGGGATCAGACGTGCTCTGGAAAAACGCCGTCAAGACCTCCTGCGTCAGGACACTTCCGAGGTAGAGCTCTATACAACACAATTTGATGATATGACATCCATGATGGCAATCAAGAAAAACAGTAAGCCGACATCAGGGCAAAAGAAGGTTGAACAGGAGACTAAAAAGTGAAAATTGATATCAGCTTTGAAGGTGGCCAAAAAGTAGCTGCCAACTTCCCGGACGGCCTGCAGATGTTGACAGACCAGCCTGGCTCTGACGGAACACCCGGCGAGGCGCCTTCGCCCTTTGCCTACTTTCTTGGTTCCATCGGCACCTGTGCCGGTATCTATGTGCTTGAGTTCTGCAATGCCCGCAAGATTCCGACTGAGAAGGTGTCACTGACCCAGAATATCGAATTTGATGTTGATCCGCAGGGGAAACGCCGGGTCAGCAAGGTGAGTATGACCATCAACCTGCCCCCCGAATTCCCAGAGCGCTACCAGAAGGCGATTGTCAAGGCGGCTGAACTTTGTTCAGTTAAAAAGGCCATCATGCATCCACCCGAATTTATTGTTGATTATCAGGTACTATAAAAGGTGTCCGTGGACGAGTCTCGTAAAGAAAAACTTGCCAAAGAGCTGCAGGGAATCGGTGTCGGTGCCGTAGGCCTTTTTATTCTCCTGGCTTTCCTGACCTTTAGCGCTGCAGATCAATCGCTGAACAGTTGGTCATCCGAAGGGGGAATTCGTAATCTGGGAGGTCGTCTTGGCGCCCAGATTGCCGATCTGTTCTACATGCTGTTTGGCCTTGCATCATACCTCCTGCCTGCTGCACTGCTGTTCATCTCCTATAATCTGCTGCGCTTCAAGGAACCACGTCTGCGCTTGTATAAAGTTGCAGCTTTTTGCGGGTTGGTCTTCTCAATGGCGGCCTTGCTTGCCTTCAGCCTTGAATCAATAACCCTGTTAGATCAGCAGGTTCCTACCGGCGGTGCCGTAGGTGCCCTTACCGTTGGTTTCCTGAAAGGTCTCGCTGGTGCCACCGGCGCTTTGCTGGTCCTGTTACCGCTACTTGCAGCTTCAATTATGATTCTATCCGGTTTTTCCTTTGTATTGTTTGCTTCATGGTGGCTGGAAACTATCCGCACCAAATGGGCGGCACGTCGGGAGCTTGATTCCCACGCACGAGAGGTACGAGAACGGGAGAAGGCGAAATCTGAGGGGAAACCGGCTCCGGTAAATGCTCCCGTGATCAAGACATCTCCCCCGTCACAGGAAGCACCACGCGCCAACTTTTTCAAAAAGGAGAAGAAAAAAGAAGCGGCAAAAGATAAACAGGTGCAGGAGTCCTTTGATTTTATCAGGCAGGAAGGGGAGTTTATTACGCCGCCGCTCTCTTTGCTGGATCCTCCCCCCGCCACTGAACGGCGGGTTGACCGTGAAGCACTTGAGATGAATGCCCGGCTGCTGGAAAAGAAATTGCTGGATTTTGGCATTGACGGCGAGGTTAAAGAGATCTGTCCTGGGCCGGTTATCACCATGTATGAGTTTGCCCCAGCCCCCGGCATAAAAATAAGCAGAATTGCCGGACTTTCCGATGATCTGACCATGGCACTGCAGGCCCTTTCAATCAGGATTGTGGCACCGATTCCCGGTAAAGGAGTAGTGGGTATTGAGGTGCCTAACCGCGACCGCGAGACGGTTTATCTTCGCGAGATTTTTACCTGTAATGACTTCTTACAGAGCAGAATGAAGTTACCGCTGGTACTGGGTAAAGATATCGCCGGCTTGCCATCGTTGACTGATCTTGCCAAGGCCCCGCACCTGCTGGTGGCTGGCTCCACCGGTTCCGGTAAATCGGTCTCGGTGAACACCATGATCCTGTCCCTGCTCTACACCGCCACCCCACGGGATGTCCGATTTATCATGGTTGACCCCAAGATGCTGGAATTCTCCATGTACGAGGGGATTCCGCACCTGCTGCTGCCGGTGGTGACCGAACCGAAGAAGGCATCGCTTGCACTTAAATGGGCAGTAAACGAGATGGAACGGCGCTATAAACTGCTGGCAGCCAAGGGGGTGCGCAACATTGAATCCTATAACCGCAAGCTGGCAGTCGAAGAAGAAGAGCGGTTCAGCCATGATGCTGATGATGAGGAGATTATCGAAGATCTGGAAGAGGTGGTAGAGGGAGAAGACGCGGTAACGCAGATTGAGCCGCTTCCGTTTGTCGTTGACGATGTTGCTGATGATCTGGATCATGGTCACCTTCCTTATATTGTGGTGATTGTAGACGAGCTGGCCGACCTGATGATGGTGGCAGGACGCGAGGTAGAGGAACATATTGCCCGTCTTGCCCAGAAGGCCCGGGCAGCCGGTATCCACCTGATTCTGGCTACCCAGCGCCCATCAGTGGATGTTATCACCGGCCTTATCAAGGCCAACCTGCCCTCCCGCATCTCGTTCCAGGTCTCTTCAAAGGTTGATTCCCGCACCATTCTGGACTGCAACGGTGCCGAGGCGCTGCTGGGGATGGGGGACATGCTCTACCTGCCCCCCGGCACCGGGCGCCTGCAACGGATTCACGGCGCTTTTGTCTCTGATGCCGAGGTACAGCGGGTGGTGGACTTCCTCAAAAAACAGGGCAAACCGGTTTACGAAAAATCGATCCTTGAGATGAAGGACACTGATGACAAGGCAAATACCGACGATGAAGAGGCGTTGGATGAACGCTGGGAGGATGCCCTGCGACTGGTGGCCGAAACCAAACAGGCCAGTATCTCCATGGTGCAGCGCCGTCTGCGGATCGGCTATAACCGGGCCGCCCGGATTGTTGAAATGATGGAGCGGGAAGGGATGATCGCCCTCAGTGATGGCACCAGCAAGCCTCGGGAAATCTATCTGGATATCATTAACGCCTATCTGAATTCACAACTGACGAGGTAACTCAATGCAAGAGTTCCAGACCATTACAGCCGCCACAATCCAGTTTACGGTTAATCAAGGGGATCTTGACGCCAACCTGACCTATGTCCGTGCTGCCCTGAAACGGGTTGCAGAACAAGGGGCCAACCTGGTGGTGCTGCCGGAGATGTGGTCCACCGGATTTGCCTACAAGAATCTGGCTGAACTGGCACAACGTACCGAATCGGCAGTTGCCGAACTTTGTGAGCTTTCGGCACAGTACAAGCTGGTGATTGTAGGCAGCCAGCCTGAACCGGCTGACGATGGGCGGGTCTACAACACCATCCATGTTGTTGATAATGGTCAGGTGGTGGCTCGCTACCGTAAACTGCATCTTTTCTCGCTGCTGGGTGAAGACAAGGCGTTCAAGGGGGGTGACAGCTGGTGTCTGGCAGAAACCTCCATCGGCAAGGTGGGTGTGATCATCTGTTATGACCTGCGTTTTCCTGAGCTGTCCCGCCGACTGGCGCTGGAGGGGGCACGGGTCATCTGCGTGCCGGCCCAGTGGCCCAAGCCCCGTCAGGAGCATTGGCGGACACTGCTGCGGGCCAGGGCAATTGAAAACCAGCTTTATGTTGTCTCCTGCAACGCCTGCGGCCAGATTGGCAAGCTGGATTTTTTTGGTATGAGCATGGTGATTGATCCCAAAGGTGAGATACTGGCCGATGCAGGTGAGGATGCTTGCGAGGTTTCTGCGCTGCTTGACTGGCAAGCCATGGACGCATGGCGAGCCCAGATCCCCTGTTTCATGGATCGACGGCCTGAATTCTATTGAAGCAGTATTGTTTCTTGACGACTTTGTATATGAAGGATTAGGTTACTAAGATATTTACTTTGGAGGTTATCCCCGTGGGTATGGAAATGTTTTTTACCAGCACCGGGCTGGTGGTTAAAGCCGTTCTGCTGCTGCTGATCCTGTTTTCTGTAGTTTCCTGGGCGATCATTATGTACAAATTTGTTCAGGTTCAAAAGGCATTCAGCGAATCCGGGCGTTTCATGGATTTTTTTTGGAAAACCAAAAGGTTTGATACTATTGCCGCTCAAGCTGATCGCTTTTCAAGCTCACCACTTACGGCCCTGTTTAATGAAGGCTACAGTGAACTTAAACAGTTAATGGAGGCTGAAGGGGCCAAGCCGGATCACGGTGGGCTCAGTACTGATCTGGGCGGGGTTGCCAACGTTACCCGTGCCCTGCGCCGGGCCACCAACCTGGAGGTCAACCGGCTGGAAAAGTATACCACCTTCCTGGCAACTACCGGCTCAACCTCACCTTTTATCGGCCTGTTCGGTACGGTATGGGGGATCATGGTGGCCTTTGAAGGGATCGGCAAGACCGGTTCTGCTTCCCTGGCCGTGGTCGCTCCCGGTATTGCCGAGGCGTTGATCGCCACTGCGGTTGGTCTGGTGGCAGCCATCCCGGCAGTTATGGCGTATAACCATTTTCAGCACAAGATCAGGGTCCTGATTAAAGAGATGGACAGTTTTTCCACCGAGTTTCTCAACATTGTCCAGCGCAATATAGCCGGAAAGTAAGGGGGAAAAACCATGTCCATGGGTGGCAATGATGATGAACGTGGCATGATGGCACAGATTAACGTTACCCCGCTGGTTGACGTTATGCTGGTGCTACTGGTTATTTTTATGGTAACCGCCCCGATGATGCAACAAGGCGTACAGGTAAATCTGCCCAAGGCAGATACCAAAGGAATGACTGCTCAGGAAGACACGGTGATCGTTACCGTTGACAAAAACGGACATACCTTTATTAACAAGGATGAAGTACCGGGCGGTGATCTGCGCAACAAGTTGACCGAAATGTTCGCAACCCGTACCAAAAAAGAGATCTTTCTGAAGGCTGACTCAGGCGTGCCCTATGGTGAAGTAGTCCGCGCTATGGCCGAGATCAAGGGTGCAGGGATAGAACGGTTAGGAATGGTAACGGAGCCAGCCCAGAAATAGGCATGTACCAGCTTGCACACCACAAAGATACCGGACTGGGTATCAGTATTACAGCGTCTGTTACGTTTCACGTAGTGGCATTCGCTTTATTAATCTGGTGGCAACAGCTTATCCCTGACCTTGGGCCGGTTCAGGCTACTTATTACGTTGATGTCGTTAATCTCCCGGTTGCAAATCCCCGTTCAGGTAGTGCTACACAGACTGGCAATGAGGAAGTTCCAGCCCCGCAAACTCCCGCTCCAGCCGCCATGAAAGCGCCTGCAGCGCCAGCCAAACCTGCTTCTGGCAAAAAACCGGCTCCTGCTGGCGATTCTGCAGCATTTCAAGATCGTATGGCCAAGCTGGAAGGCAAGGTTGATGCTGATCGTCAGGCAGCCGCTTTTGAAGCACTTCGAAAAAAGGTAGCTTCAAAGGGCAAGGTCGGTATGCCACGGGGAACCGGCAACGAAGCTGGCAGCGACTACACCGCTTATATTCATTCTCGCCTTAAGGACGCCTTCCGCGATACCATCAGCTATCAAAGTCGCACTCCGTATGTGATGGTACGCCTGACCATAGACGGAGATGGGCGGATCATCAGAGTCCGTACGGAAAAAAGTAGTGGAGACAAAGTGTTCGAGCTTTCTGTGTCGAGAGCAATCACACTTGCTGAACAAAGCATAGTCCCACCGCCGAATCACAGCGTATATGAAGGGGCCTTTGTGTTTAAACCCCAGGGAGTAGCACAGAAATGAAGTTTTTTTTCCAATTGTTTCTTATCTGCCTCTTACTTTCAGGTTTGCAACAACCGGTTTTTGCTGCCAACTATATAGAGGTCACTGCAACGGGTAACCGGCTGCTAAAACTTGCTGTGGTCCCACCCCAGCCGATGGGGTCGGTAATCCGGCCAGACCTGGCCAATGAAACTGCAGAAGTTCACAATTTCGACCTGAATATGTCCGGGCTGGTTACTGTTGAACGTCGTGATGCACCGCTTCTGACTAACGGATTGGCCTTGACACCGATTGACTTTATTCCCTGGCTGTCAGCGGGGTACGATCTGTTGATCCGTGGAGAATATGAGTTACGTGGCGAAGAATTAACCCTTGAGTTTCGTCTGTATGATGTTTTGGCAAAAAAGATGGTAACCTCAAAAAGATTTCTTGGTCGGGAAAAGGATCTACGACGTTATGCTCACACTTTCAGCGATGAGGTAGTGCGGGCTTTAACAGGTGAAAATGGTGCTTTTACCTCAAAGATAGTGTATGTCTCCAGCCAGCCAGGAAACAAGGAACTGTTTATGATGGACTGGGACGGACATAACCCCCAACAGCTGACCAAAAACCGTTCAATCAACCTTTCCCCCGATATCTCGCCTGACGGGAGAGAGATTATCTTTACCTCGTACAAACGTGGAAATCCTGATCTTTACAAGCGTGCCATTTCAAGCACTGTTGAAGTGCCGGTTTCAAGTCGGCGCGGGCTGAACATTACCGGTGCCTGGTCACCGGATGGCAAGAAAATAGCCCTGGCTCTGTCTAAAGACGGTAACACCGAGATTTACACCGTTGCCAAAGATGGTTCAGCCCCCAGTCGCTTGACAGTCAGCCGTTCAGCAAATGTTTCACCGGCTTGGCATCCTGATGGAAGCCGGATAGTCTTTGTTTCAGACCGTTTGGGGAAGCCACAGCTGTTTAGTATGGATACAAACGGCGGCAGTGTTGGAAGGTTTGGTAATGGTTCTGGCTATACCGTCAATCCATCCTGGTCCCCTAAAGGAGATAAACTCGCTTTTGCCCGGATGGTTGGCGGCTTTCAGATTTTTGTCGCCAATGCAGATGGAACTGGTGTCGTTCAGCTGACTTCAGAGGGGAACAATGAACGTCCACGTTGGTCCCCTGATGGACGGTTGATTATTTTCAGCTCCCGGCGTGGAGGTCAGGAGGCGCTCTACGTAATGCGCTCTGATGGTTCCGGGCAGACAAAAGTCAGTCGCACGAAAGGAGTCAACCAACATCCGGTATGGACTCCACGGGGGCCATGAAAAAATATTGGTCAGAACATTGCAAAATACTCTAATCGATGTATAATCATTCAATAAAGCTTTAACGATCAG
>Ga0209373_10001203_pt1 | contig 32246 bp, 23 predicted proteins | sample Higcelweek5metaG_FD_187173 | JGI IMG/M metagenome (GOLD analysis project Ga0209373, IMG submission 187173) | Freshwater pond sediment microbial communities from the University of Edinburgh, under environmental carbon perturbations - High... | ecosystem: Environmental > Aquatic > Freshwater >... | reverse complement strand
CGGCAAGGGCGGGGCTGGCCAGCAGGGGGGCGGCGAACAGGGCCATCAGGGCAAGGGGCAGGCGGCGCATGTGATTGGGTCCGGTGCGTTGTGACATCCGATGGCACCCATGCTGGGGCCCAAGGGTGGCAAGAGAATGGCGAAGAAACCTCCCCGCCGTTACAGGCCCGTTACAACAGCCCCCTTGGCGTAAAACCCGATCCGGCTAGGATGGGCGCCATCTTTCATCCACTGGCGCCGCTGGCCGCCATCCCTTGGAGTGAAACCGCCGATGTTGAGCCGCCGCGCCACCCTTGCCGGTATGTTCGCCCTGTCCGCCACCGCCGCCGCCCTGGATGGGGTGATGGCGCGCCTGGCCCATGCCGCCGCGCCTGAGACGGCCACGGACAAGGCGTTCAACGCCTTTCTGGAAAAGGCCTGGCAGGACGAGTTGGCGCGCAGCCCGGAAATGCGGACCCGGCTGGGCCTGCCGGGCCGCCATGATGCCTGGACCCTGCCCGATGAGGGCTATCAGCAGGAGAGCCTGCGCATCGCCGCCGCCACGCTGACGGAACTGCGCGGATTCGATATTAACAGCCTGTCGCCATCCGCCCGCATCAGCCACCGGCTGTTCGAACAGAAGCTGACCACCGGCATTGAATTTTATCGCTGGCGCTTCCACCAGTTCGTCGTCAGCCATCTGGAAGGCGTGCATACCAACATCCCCTCCTTCCTGATCGGCTATCACGCCGTGGAGAAGAAGCAGGATGCGGAAGATTATGTTGCCCGTCTGAACGGGGCGGCCACCCTGATCGATATCGCGATCGACCAGATGGGTCGGCAGGCGGCAAAGGGCGTGCTGCCGCCGGCCTTCAGCTTCCCCCGTATCCTGACCGCCGCCCGCAGCGTGGCCCAGGGCGCACCCTTCACCCAGGGGCCGGACAGCCCGATGCTGGCCGACCTGACGGAGAAGGTGGCGAAGCTCTCCATCCCCGCAGCGGAGAAACAGGCGCTGATCCGCGCCGGCCGTGCGGCGCTTTCCGACAAGCTGAAACCCGCCTATGCCCGCTTCATCGCGGCGGTGGAAGGGTTCCAGAAGCAGCAGACGGCCAATAACGGGGCCTGGGCCCTGCCCGATGGTGATGATTATTACCGGGCGCAAATCCGCTTCCATACCGGCCTGCTGATGACGGCGGATGAAATCCACGCGCTGGGCCTGTCGGAAACCGCCCGCCTGCATGGGGAGCTGCAACAGGCCATGGCCAGGCTGGGTTTCAAGGGCAGCGTGCAGGATTTCTTCCAGCATCTGCGCACCGATCCGGCCATGCGCTTTCCTGACAGCGAGGCGGGGCGCAAGGAATATCTGGCCACGGCCACCGGCTATATCGAGGGTGTGGCCGCCCGCCTGACGGAGATGTTCGGCACCCTGCCCAAGGCCAAGGTGGTGGTGAAGCCGGTGGAATCCTATCGGGAGAATGCCACCCCCAGCGCCTTTTACGAACAATCCTCCCCCGACGGCACGCGCCCCGGCGTGTTCTATGCCAACCTGTCCGACATGTCGGTGCAGACGCGGCACGACCTGGAGGCTTTGTGCCATCACGAGGCGCTGCCCGGCCACCATATGCAGATCGCCATCGCCCAGGAAACCGATGGCATCCCCACCTTCCGCCGCTTCACCTGGGACACCGCCTATGGCGAAGGCTGGGCCATGTATACCGAGCGCATGACCAAGGATTTCGGCTTCTACAAGGAACCGCTGTCAGAGGCCGGGCGCATTGTGTCCGAACTGTTCCGCGCAGGGCGGCTGGTGGTGGATACCGGCATCCATGCCAAGAAATGGACGCGCGAACAGGCCATTGCCTGGATGGGGGAGAATACGGCCAACCCCATTGCCGACAATGAAAACGAGATCGAGCGCTATTTCGTCTGGCCCGGTCAGGCTTTGGGCTACAAGATCGGCATGAACAGGATTTTGGAGCTGCGCGAACAGGCCAAGGCCATCCTGGGCGACAAGTTCGACATCCGGGGCTTCCACGACACGGTGCTGCAGAACGGCCCCGTCACCCTGCCCATCCTGGAGGAGGTGGTGGCGCAGTGGGTGGACAGCCGCAAACAAGCCGGTTGAGCGAAGGGGTGAGCAGCGGCTCACCCGCGCTGCCCGTCAGCCCTGAAGCATGGCTTCCCCAGTCGCGTTTAGCGCCGGGCGTTCGCCCGGTGCGGCAGCGTTTGAAATATTGCGGGCGGGGAAGCGGAAGCTGAAAGCTGTTCCCTTGCCCGGTCGGCTTTCCACCGACACGGTGGCCCCATGCAGTTCCGCCAGCGCGCGGGCGATCGACAAGCCCAGGCCAGTGCCATGCTGGTGGTCCTGCACCCGCCCCACCTGTTCAAAGGGCCGCCATATCCGGTCCAGATCATCGGCATGGATACCGACCCCACTGTCGGCAATCGTGATGATCAGGTCATCATCCGCTTCCCTTACCACCTGGATGCGGATGGCACCGCCATCGGGGGTGAATTTTACGGCATTGCCGACAATGTTCAGCAGCAACTGGCGCACCGCGCGTTCATCACCCAGCAACAGCAGCCCCTCCGCCGCCGCGATATCCAGATCGAAGGCCAGTTGTTTGGCCCTGGCCAGCCCCTGGGCGATACGGCGCACCTGACGCAGTTCATGTTCCAGGGGAATCCAGCACAGGTCCAGCAACAGCCGACCCGCCTCGATCTTGGACAGGTCCAGCATGTCGTTGATCAATGACAACAGGTGCCGGGCCGCCATGATGATGTCTTCGGCATATTCCCCATGCGGATCATCCGGCCCGCCATCGGCGGCGATCATCCCGGCAAAGCCCAATATGGCGTTCAGTGGCGTGCGCAACTCATGCGTCATGGTGGCGATGAAGGCGGATTTGGCGCGCGACGCCTCTTCCGCCGCCAGCCGGGCCGCCTCTGCTGCGGCGGCCTGGGTCTGCGCCGTCACATCCACCAGCGTAGCCTGGATGGCCTTGTAGCCATCCCAATCCACTGCGCGGGCCAGCAAATCGACATAGATCAGGGCGCCATCCCGGCAGCGCAGCACCAGATTGCGCTGCACCGGCAGCCGGTCACCGGCCAGCAGCCGGGCCCACCCCTGTTCCATCTCCGCCCATTCCGCCGTCAGCACGATGCTGGACATGCCGGCGCCAATCAGGTCGGTTTCGTCCTGATAACCGGTCATTTCCAGAAAGGCCGGATTGGCGAACAGGATATGGTCGCCCTGATGCACCACAATGCCCTGTACCGAGCCTTCCACCATGTCGCGCAAACGCTGTTCATTGGTACGGACGACGGCTTCGATCTCCCGCGCCTCCGTCACATCGCGGCCTTCCACCATCAGCCGGTGAACGCGCCCCCGGTCATCGATGATGGGGGTGACGGCCAGGTCGAAGGTCAGCGGCGCCATGAAGGAAGGCCCTGTCTGCAGATCAAGCCGGATCGTGGCGCCGCGGGTGGAGGCGGCATGGATGGCCGTGCGCAGCCTTTCCTGTTCAATCGCCGCCCCATCCCACCAGGGGGTGGTCCAGAGCGGGCGGCCAACCAGCGTTTCCAGCAAAAGGCCGCCGCTGCGCAGGGCCGCACGATTGGCGGAAAGCACAATGCCATCTGGATCCAACAGAATCAGCATCTGCTGGGTCGATTCGAAATAGGCTTCCATCAGCCGCCCATCACCCAGGCCGAACCCGGTCTGGTCTGGAAACCCGCCCGCATCTAATGCGACCATGCGGCAATCCCTGCACCAAACGACCCCTTCCATGGGAAGCAGGTCGATGAAATTTCAATGAAATCTTACGGATCAGGGGCGGAAAGCACACAACATCGCCCGGGAGCCTGTCGATGTTGTGCAATAAAAACAGATGCCCGGCAACATATTGTTGCCGGGCATCACGCACCCGTGGAGGACCGACCGCCCAAACAGACCGGAATCACCCGGCCTGCTGATCCCCGTGCCCCTGGATACGCTGGGCCAGGGCTGCCTGCAGAAACCGATCCAGATCGCCGTTCAACACGCCGGCGCTGTCGCTGGTTTCCACATTGGTGCGCAGATCCTTCACCATCTGATAGGGCTGCAGCACATAAGAGCGGATCTGGTGGCCCCAGCCAATATCGGACTTGGTGGCTTCCAGGGCGTTGGCCGCTTCCTCGCGCTTGCGCAGTTCCATCTCATAGATGCGGGCACGCAGCATGTCCCACGCCTTGGCGCGGTTCTTGTGCTGGCTGCGTTCCTGCTGGCACGATACCACGATCCCGGTGGGGATGTGGGTGAAGCGCACCGCCGAGTCGGTCTTGTTGACGTGCTGGCCACCGGCACCGCTGGCGCGGAACGTGTCGACCTTCACATCCTTCTCGTTGATCTCGACATTGATCTTGTCGTCGATCACCGGGGTGACGGAAACGGAGGAGAAGGAGGTGTGACGCCGCGCCTGGCTGTCGAACGGGGAGATGCGCACCAGACGGTGAACGCCCGATTCCGATTTCAGCCAGCCAAAGGCGTTGTGCCCCTTGATCTGGATGGTGGCGGACTTGATGCCGGCTTCTTCGCCGTTCGTCTCATCCAGCAAATCCACCTTATAGTCATGCTGTTCGGCCCAACGCGTATACATACGCAGCAGGATCAGGGCCCAATCCTGGGCCTCCGTGCCACCGGCACCGGCATTGACTTCCAGAAAGCAGTCATTGGCGTCGGCTTCGCCGGAAAGCAGGCTTTCCAGCTCCATCTTGGCCGCACGGTCCTTCAGGCCCAGCAATGCTGTCTCCGCCTCGGTGATCATATCCTGATCGCCCTCAGCCTCGGCCATCTCCAGCAGTTCCAGATTGTCCTTCATGTCGCGTTCCAGCTGTCTGGTCCCGTTCAGGCCCGCGTCCAGCTGGTTCTTTTCCCGCAACAGCTTCTGGGCACGCTCACTGTCGTTCCAGAGGTTGGGATCTTCACAAAGGGCGGTCAGTTCGTCGAGGCGGAAAAGGGATTTCTCCCAGTCAAAGATGCCTCCTCAGCAGGACCAAGGACTGTTCAACAGCCTCGATCACCGCCTGGATCTCGGCACGCATGGGCGGCTCCTGATGATCACAAGGGTGGACCACCCAGGAGGGCGGCCAACATTTAGGGAACCGCTTATGTAGCGGCCCAGGCCCGCCAGGCCAAGCCCTATCGCGTCCCGCCGGAGACATGGCCGCTGCCCCGGGCATGAAAAAGGCCGCAGGGGTTGCCCCTGCGGCCTTTCATATCGGTTGGATCAACCGGGTCAGAAGCGATAGCCCACGCCCACACCGATGATCCACGGATCGATATCAACATCGGCATTGACCAAGGAAGCCAGACCGGCATTGACCTTCACGTCCGTGTTCAGCCACAGCCTCTTGACGTCGAGGTTCACCGACCACTTCTTGGTCAGTTCCACATCCACGCCGGCCTGCAGGGCATAACCGAAGCCGTTATCATACTTGGTATCCAGGGCGGCACCCGGATCCTCGCCATAGAAGAAGGTATAGTTCAGGCCAGCGCCGACATAGGGGCTGATCTGGCCCTTCGGGTTGAAGTGATACTGCAAGGTCACCGTCGGCGGCAGCAGCCACACGTCACCCAGATCGACCGAGGAACCCAGCGGGCTGTCCTTGGCCTTGGGGTGGTGGTGGCTGGTGCCCAGGATCAGCTCAGCCGCCACATTGTCGGTGAAGAAATAGCTGAAATCCAACTCCGGCACGACGGACATATCCAGCGAGGCATGGCCGTTGATGGCCGTGTTGCCCAGCTTCAGATCACTGCTTTCATCCGGCGTCACGAAGATCACACGGCCACGGACGAGCAAATCCCCGGCGGCCTTCTCCGCCATGGCGGGAGCGGCAACGGTCATGAGGAGGGCGGCGCCACCAATGGCGGCAGCCAGGGCAGTCTTTTTCATAATAGAGGCTCCTGTTTCGTGTGCCGGGCGAATATTTCATCTTCCCGGCGGCGCGCTCTCCTTGGCGCGTCCTACAGGTGCTTTTCTATAACTTTACGAATAGGGTTTCCCTGACCTGGATCAATTCATCGCTTATTTATGCTGCCACCTGATGTGGTCGCGGCAGGCGGGCCTGGGCACCGGCCAGGATCGCATCCATGGCAGCCTGCGCCGTGCCCGAGGGTTGACCATCCCGCAGCAGGGCCAGACAGTCCCGCAGGGCCTGGGCATCGGTTGCCAACTCCACCGCATCCAGCGCATCCGACAGACGCAGCGCGGTACGGCGCAGTTCCGCCGGGCCGGGCATGGCGTCGAAGGCGAGATCACGGCGGGCGCGCGCCACTTCCTCGCCCGCCAGCAGCAACAGCCTGTCCACAGCGGCATCCCCCAGCAGGCCCCGCATGGCGGCAAGCGGGGCAGGCAGTGGCCTTGGGGCTGCCGCCTCCAGCGTTTCAGCCGGTCCCAATCCATCGGGCGGCATCACGGCGGCCAGCGCCGTCAACAATTCCTCCAGCCGGATCGGCTTGGCGATGAAGCCCTGCATGCCGACGATCCGGCTGCGGGTCACGGTTTCCGGCAGCACATTGGCCGTAAGCGCGATCACCGGCACATGTGCCATGGGGCCACCGCTGGCCCGCAACCGGGCTGTGGTTTCAAATCCGTCCAGTCCCGGCATGCCGATATCCATCAGCACCGCCTGCACCGGTGTATTGCGCAGCAGGATCAGCGCGGTTTCCCCATCCGGGGCGGTCACCACCTCCACCCCATGCCGGTTCAACAGCTGCTGGGCGACGAAGCGGTTCACCTCGTCATCCTCCACCAACATCACCTGGGGACGCCGGGTCCAGCGGGGCAGGCTGCGCAGCCCCCCGCCACCCCGATGCGGAATGGGGGCCAGCGGCATGGGTAGGTCCACGGTGAAAACGGTGCCGTGCCCCTGTGTGCTTTCCACGCTGATATTGCCGCCCATCATGCGGATCAGCTTGTGGCAGATGGACAGACCCAGGCCGACCCCGCCATAGCGGCGGCTGTCCCCCGCCTCCGCCTGATAGAAAGGCTCGAACACATGCGCCAGCTTGACGGGTGCGATGCCGATGCCGGTATCGGCCACGGTGATGCGCAACGGCACCCCGGTGGAACCTTTCTCTCCAGAGGGCGACAGGCGGGTAACGGCGATATGGATGCCACCCTCCTCGGTAAATTTCACCGCGTTGCCGATCAGGTTCAGCAGGATCTGGCGCAGGCGGGCGGGATCGGTGGCGACGTAGCGCGGCACATCCGGTGCAATGGCGATATCCAATGACAGGCCATTGGCAGCCGCCCGGCCCGCCATCAATTCCACCGCATCGTAAAGCCGCTGGTGCAAATCCACCGGTTCGGACACCAGCGACAGGTGCCCCGCCTCCATCCGGCTGAGATCCAGCAGATCCTCCAGCAGGGCCATCATGGACTGTCCGGCCTTGTCCATCACCGAAAGCGCCCGCCTTGTCGCCATCGGGTCACCGGCAGCACCATTCAGAATTTCCAGCCCCCCCATCATGGCATTGATCGGGGTGCGGATTTCATGGCTGACCGTGGCCAGGAAAACGGATTTGGAACGGCTTGCGGCTTCCGCCTGCTGAGCCGCCTTGTCGCGCTGGCGCGCGTACCGGGCGCTGGCGGATACCTGCAATTGCAGCCGTCGCTGCAGCCATTCGTTCGTCACCCCCATCATGGCCAGACAGCCCAGATTGGCCCCGACGGATGAGAGCAGCATATTCAACCCGTTACTGGGGCTGGGCGAAAAATAATGGGCCTGACGCGGATTCAGCAGCAGATCCAGCAACCGGGCTACCATGACAAGGGTCATGATGACGAACAGCGCCGTCGGCAACACCCAGAGCTTCTGCCGCAACCGGTGGCCGGAACGCCAGCTTTCCCAGGTATTGGTGGCATAGATGCCACCCAGCCAGATGGTCGCCAGAATGGAACGCAGGACCAGATCATCCCGCGTCAGCACATCGTAGACCAGCACCACCACAAGCACCGCCAGGGTCCAGAGCGGGGTGCCCCAACCAGCCGGCCGGCCGGAAAAACGGCGGATGCCCACCAGCACCAGCACCAGCGACAACCCGACAAACAGATTGCCAAACATTACGGAAGCCCAGAGCGGGATATAGCCACGTGCGGCCAGGAGGGTGAGACCGGTACTGCCGACGATGCTGGACAACGTCCAGAAACCCAGGCCGGGAATCGTGCGCTGCCGCCACCAATAGACGGCCATGATGAAAGTCAGCGACAGGGTGGTGGCGATGAACACCACCATCAATGTCGGAACATGTAGCTGCTTCAGCAGTTCCATCATGCTGCCGGCCTTCCCCTGATACCATCACCGCCGATCCAGCCCCGCCTTCTTTCAACCATGCCGGCCCCGGAATGTCACGGGCACAAAGCGGGCGGTGGGACTGCATGGAACAGCAGGCAAAAGGAAAGGGCCGCCCCTGCGGACGGCCCTTTCCCCGATCAGTGATGCGCCCAAGCGCCCGGATCAGACATCCAGCAGGATGCGTTCCGGGTTCTCGATGCATTCCTTCACGCGCACCAGGAAGGTCACGGCCTCGCGGCCATCGATGATGCGGTGATCGTAGGACAGCGCCAGATACATCATCGGGCGGACTTCGACCTTGCCGTTCACCACGACGGCGCGGTCCATGGTCTTGTGCATCCCCAGAATACCCGATTGCGGGGTATTCAGGATCGGCGTGGACATCAAGGAGCCATAGACACCACCGTTGGAGATGGTGAAGGTGCCGCCCGACAGGTCTTCCATCGACAGCTTGCCGTCGCGGGCCTTCTTGCCCAGCTCGCCAATGGTCTTTTCAACCCCGGCGAAGGACAGCTTGTCGGCATCGCGGACCACCGGAACCACCAGACCCTGCGGCGTGCCGACGGCGACACCGATGTCGTAATAGTTCTTGTAGACCAGATCGGTGCCGTCGATCTCCGCATTGACCGCCGGCAGTTCCTTCAGGGCCACCAGACAGGCCTTCACGAAGAACGACATGAAGCCCAGCTTCACGCCATGCTTCTTCTCGAAAGCGTCCTTCAACTGGTTGCGCATGGCGATCACGTTCGTCATGTCCACCTCGTTGAAGGTGGTCAGCATGGCGGCGGTGTTCTGCGCTTCCTTCAGACGCTCGGCGATGCGCTGGCGCAGGCGGCTCATGCGCACACGCTCTTCCAGGTCGGCCTTGCTGCGCGGGCCGGACGGGGCGGCAGCCTTGGGTGCCGGGGCCGGCGCCGGGGCAGCCTTCGGGGTTTCCAGATGCTGGATCACGTCGCCCTTGGTGACGCGGCCATCCTTGCCGGTGCCGGCCAGCGTGGTCGGGTCAACGCCGTTATCCTCGGCCACCTTGCGGGCGGCCGGCATCACACCGGCGGCAGCGGCGGGGGCCGCAGCCGGGGCCGGGGCGGCGACCGGGGCCGGGGCCGGGGCGGCAGCCGGCTTCGGCGCGGCGGCGGCACCGCCTTCGCTGATGACACCCAGCAGGGCGCCAACGTCAACGTTGGCACCTTCGCCCGCCACGATCTCCGTCAGGGTACCGGCGGCGGCGGCGTTGACTTCCAGGGTAACCTTGTCGGTTTCCAGCTCAACCAGCGCCTCATCCACCTGAACCGTGTCGCCGACCTTCTTCAGCCAGCGGGCAACGGTTGCTTCCGTCACCGATTCGCCGAGGGTCGGCACCTTGATTTCCGTCGCCATGACTGCGGACCTTTGTCGTTTGCCGTGAAAATACGTTTGATAGGTTGGTTCGGGTCGATCAGACCGACAGCGCGTCGTTCAGAAGCTTCGCCTGCTCCTGGTTGTGACGGCGCAGCAGACCGGTGGCCGGGGCCGCCGATGCCGCACGCCCGGCATATTTCGGCCGACCAGCCTTGTGCCCGATGGCCGTCAGCACCTTTTCGATGCGGCGGTCGGCGAAGTTCCAGGCGCCCTGGTTCTCCGATTCTTCCTGGCACCAGACCACGTCGGCATTCGGATACTTGGCCAGTTCCGTGCCCAGGGTCTTGTCCGGGAAGGGATAGAGCTGTTCCAGACGGACGATGGCCACATCCTTGATGCCGCGCGCTTCGCGTTCCTGGAACAGGTCGTAATAGACCTTGCCGGAGCAGAGCACGACGCGGCGAACCTGTTCGCCCGCCACCAGATCCGGGGCCGCATCGCGCAGGACGCGATGGAAAGTGCTGTCGCCGGTGAAGTCGGCCAGCGGGGAGACGCACAGCTTGTGACGCAGCAGCGACTTCGGCGACATCACGATCAGCGGCTTGCGGAAATCGCGACGCAGCTGACGGCGCAGCGCGTGGAAATAGTTGGCCGGGGTGGTGATGTTGCAGACCTGCCAGTTTTCTTCCGCCGAATTTTGCAGGAAGCGTTCCAGGCGGGCGGAGCTGTGTTCCGGCCCCTGGCCTTCCATGCCGTGCGGCAGCAGCATGACCAGACCGGACATGCGCAGCCACTTCGATTCGGCGGAGCTGATGAACTGGTCGATGATGACCTGCGCCCCGTTCACGAAGTCACCGAACTGGGCTTCCCAGATGGTCAGCGCGTGCGGTTCAGCCAGGGAGAAACCATATTCGAAGCCCAGAACGGCGGCTTCGGACAGCGGGCTGTCATGCACCTCAAACGTCGCCTGCTTGCCCGGACGGATATGGTTCAGCGCGACATACTTCTCCTCGTTGACCTGATCGGTCAGCACGCAATGGCGCTGGGAGAAGGTGCCACGGCCCACATCCTGGCCCGACAGGCGGACCGGGTTGCCTTCCACGGCCAGCGTGCCGAAGGCCAGCGCCTCGCCGGTGGCCCAGTCGATGCCCTCACCGGTTTCAATCGCCTGCTGCTTGGCCTTCAACTGGCGGGCAACCTTGGTGTTGGGATTGAAGCCCTCCGGCGTGCGGGAAATGGCAAGGCCCACTTCCTTCAGCAGGTCCACCGGCACAGCGGTGGTGCCGCTGCGGTAATCGGCACCGGCGGCGCTCAGGCCCGACCATTTGCCTTCCAGCCAGTCGGCCTTGTTGGGCTTGAAAGAGGTGCTGGCCTGGAATTCCTGGTCCATATGGCCCATGAATTCATTGACCATGCCGTCCGCCTCTTCCTGGCTGACCACGCCCTCGGCCACCAACTGGGCAGCATAGAGCTGGCGCGTCGTCTCCTGCTTGGCGATGGTCTTGTACATCAGCGGCTGGGTGAACGCCGGCTCGTCGCCTTCATTATGGCCCTGGCGGCGATAGCAGACCACGTCGACCACGACATCCTTCAGGAACTTCTGACGGAATTCGATGGCGATACGGCTGACATGGATGACGGCTTCAGGATCGTCGCCGTTGACATGGAAGATCGGGGCCTGGATCGACTTGGCCACTTCCGTCGGGTACGGGCCGGAACGGCTGTACTGCGGGGCGGTGGTGAAACCGATCTGGTTGTTGATGATGAAGTGGATGATACCGCCAGTGCGGTAGCCCTTCAGTTCGGACAGCAGCAGGGTTTCGGGCACCAGACCCTGGCCGGCAAAGGCGGCGTCGCCATGCAGAAGCACGCCCAGAACCTGGTTGCGGCTTTCGTCCGACGGCGGCACCTGGCCGGAAATCTGGCACTGCTTGGCGCGCACGCGGCCACAGACGACCGGGTTCACCACTTCCAGATGCGACGGGTTGGGCGACAGCGACAGGTGGATGGTGTTGCCATCGAAATCACGGTCGCTGGAAGTCCCCATATGGTACTTCACGTCGCCGGAACCCTGCACATCTTCCGGGTTGGCCGGGTTGCCCTGGAATTCGCTGAACACGGCCTTGAAGGGCTTGCCCAGCACGTTGGTCAGCACGTTCAGGCGACCGCGATGGGCCATGCCCAGCACGATTTCCTGCAGGCCCAGCTGGCCGCCGCGCTTCATCACCTGTTCGATGGCGGGCACCAGCACCTCGCCGCCTTCCAGGCCGAAACGCTTGGTGCCGGTATATTTGAGCTGCAGGAACTTTTCGAACCCTTCCGACGCCGTCAGGCGCTGCAGAATGGCCTTCTTGCCCAGATTGGTGAAGTCGGTCTGGTTGCGGATGCCTTCAATGCGTTCCTGAATCCATGCCTTCTGCTCGGGGTCCTGGATATGCATGAACTCCACGCCGATATGACCGCAATAGGTGCGCTGCAGCGCATCCACGATCTGGCGCAGCGTCGCCGTTTCCATCCCCAGCACATTATTGATGAAGATGGGGCGGTCCAGGTCGGCATCGGTGAAGCCGTAATGGCGATAATCCAGCTCCGCATGCTGGGCGCGCTTGTCCATGCCCAGCGGGTCCAGCTTGGCCAGCAGATGGCCACGGACGCGGTAATTGCGGATCAGCATCAGGGCGCGGATGCTGTCCAGCTGGGCCTGACGGACCTGGGCCGGGCTGATGCCGGCAACCGGGGCCGGGGCGGCAGCGGCAGCCTTGTCCCCCTTGGCATCACCCTTGCCCGGCTTGGCAACCGGCGCATCCGGGTCGGCGGCGCCGATGACCTTGGCGGTATTCTTCGCCCAGGAGGCACCGTTCAGCTCTGCCAGGATGGCCTGGCCTTCATCGCCCAACTCGGCGAAGAAGCGCTGCCAGCTGGCATCGACGCTGTTGGGGTCCTGCTGATACCGGGCGTACAGTTCCGCGATGAAGGTGCCGTTGGCGCCGAAGAGGAAGGAATAGCGCTCGCTCGGGGCTTGATCGTAGGGGGCCATTGGGAGTTCCGGTCGATGCGCCCGACATTTTTCGTGAATGCCGGGCCGGGTGCAGTAGCGTAAAATTCCGCGTTGGGTTTTACGTCAGGGTTCGCGTGGCTTCAATATGCAGCTCTGCGGTGTCTGCCTTCCGTCTGTAGCACGGTTAAGGTCGCTACATTTTTCATTAAACCTTGCTGCCACGGTCACGCGGTACAGATAATATCGTTTCGCAGAAGGTCCAGGATTTTCGGGAAAAAATCACATGAGCCGTCAGCCGCGTGCCGAACTTGCCCAGGTTGTGCTGCACGAGGCAAGGCGGCTGGTGGCCGACCATGGTCTGGGTGCCCTGACGGCGCGGCAACTGGCACTCTCCGTCGGCTGTTCTGTCGGCACGCTGTATAATCTCTACCCCAACCTGGACACGGTCAGGCTGCACCTGAATGCGGAACTGCTGGAACGGCTGGCCGTGGCGGTGGGGGCGGCGGATACGGCGGCGGGTGGCCCGCAGGCCAGCCCGGAACAACGCCTGCTGGCCCAGGCACGGGCCTATCTGGCCTTCGCCTCTACCCATTTGAACCTGTATCTGGCCCTGATCGACAACCGCCCACCGACGACGGATGAGCAGGCACCCGACTGGTTTTTGGAAAAAGTGGCCCGACTCCGGCGCGGGGTGGAAGCCGCCATCGCCCCGCTGATCCCCAATGGGGACGAGGCGCGGCTGGAACGGGCCGCCACCACCATCTGGGCATCGGTGAATGGTCTGTGCGAGGGGATCGTTTCCGGCAACCTCGCCCGCGTCTCCCGCACCGATCCCGACCTGTTGATGGAAGAACTGGTCGCCACCCTTGCCGCCGGGTTGCGGGCGCGGGGATAAAGGCGGACAATCATTTGCCTTAAAGTTGGATTGCCATTGATGCGCCCCATGATCACCCGGCTCGCCCTGCTGTTCCCGCTGCTGGCGGCACTCCCCGCCATGGCGCAGACGGCAGCGGTACGGGAGGAAATTCAAGTTTCCGTGGCCGGGCAGGCTGAAACATGGCGGCTGATCTGGAACGGGCCGACCCGTCCCTTCTGCGGGCTGGATGATCTGGAAACGGCCGATACCGGCCCCTGCAACGGCTTTGCCTATGGCGAGCAGGGGGCGCTGTTTCTGGAGCGGTATGGGGCGGATGGCAGTCTGCTGGATCGGTTGGAACTTGCCCCCGCCTTCCGGGACAGCGATCTGGAAGGGCTGGACAGTGGCAATGCCGCCCTGCCCCGCTGGCCGGTGGAGGAGCGGGATGGGGATATCGCTGCGATCAAGGCCCGCCCGCCGGTCCCCATCATGGCGCTGGCCGACTATGACGGGGATGGCAAGGCTCTGGAGTTTCTGTTCCAGACCAATGTGCTGCCCACTTCCAAGCAATATTACGCCGCTGCCGGAATCGACTCGGCAACCGGCCGGCTGCATCTGCTGCACTCCACCGCCAGGCCTGACCGCACCCTGGTGTTGAACAAGGCGGCTTGGCAAGCCCTGGCCCAGGGCGGGCCGCCGGCGGAAGTGCCCTTCTGGGCCTGTGACGATCATGGCTCCGACATCCGCCAGACCTATCGGCTGGCGGCACAGAAGGGGCAGATTTCCGTGACGATACGCGACTATGATTGCGCCAGTTCAGCCTTGCAGAAGGAAGAGGCATGGTGAGGTTCCGGCAATCTCTAGCGCGGGCGCTGGTCTGTGGCATCACCCTGGTGGCGGCTTTGCCGGTGATGGCGGCGGAACGGCCGGTGGATGCGGCCAAGCTGCTCTCCAACCGGCTGTGTGGTTCGCTGTCCATCGCCGTGGACAGCATCCCCGGCAAAGGCCCCGCCTTCCTGCGCAGCTATGATGCCGCCAGCGGCAGCGGCGCGCCGGCGGAACCGGCCTTGAAGACGGCCGCCTTCACCTATGACAATGCCCTGGCCGTCATTGCGCTGACCGCCTGCGGTGAACGCGCCCAGGCCCGACGGATTGGGGAGGCGCTGCTGGCCGCCACGCTGGAGGATCGGGCCGGGCCGGTGGCGGGGCGGCTGCGCACCGCCTATCGCGCCGGGCCACAGCAGGAACGGCCCATCCCGCCCAATGGCTGGTGGCAGGAAAAGCCGGGCCGCTGGGCGGAAGACGCCTATCAGGTGGGCACCAGCACCGGCAATGTCGCCTGGGCCGGGCTGGCCCTGCTGACGCTGGCGGAATCGACGGGCGACCAGCGGTTTCAGGAGGGGGCCGCCAAGCTGGGCCGCTGGGTGCTGGACAATGCTGCTGATACGCGCGGCCAAGGAGGCTTTACCGGCGGGCTGCATGGCTATGACGTCCAGCCGGTGAAGCTGAACTGGAAATCAACCGAGCATAATACCGATCTGCTGGCCCTGTTCGGCTGGCTGCAACGCGCCGGCACCCCCGGCCCCTGGGCGGATGGCACGGCCAAGGCGCGCGGCTTTCTGGATGTCCTCTGGCGGGCGGACAAGGGCTGGTTCCCCACCGGCACGCTGGAAGATGGGGCCACGGTGAATGAGGGCAATTCCGGCCTGGATGCCCAGCTCTGGCCCCTGCTGCTGGCCGATGCGCCGGCGGAATGGCAACGCGCGCTGAGCTATGCCGAACAGGCCCATGGGGTGGCAGGGGGGTTTGATTTCAATGCCGACCGCGATGGCGTGTGGGTGGAGGGCACGGCCCAGGCAGCGCTCGCCTATCGCGCCACCGGACAGGCGGAAAAAGCCGCTAGCCTGCTGGAAAGCCTGACCGGCGATATCAGCCCCGGCGGCTATCTCTGGGCCACGCGGGGGGCGAAGATCAGCACCGGTTTTGCCATCGGGCCGGACAGCAAGGGGGCGGATTTCTTCTATTTCCGCCAGCCGCATCTGGGGGCCACCGCCTGGGCCGTGCTGGCCGCCAAGGGCTGGAACCCCTTCACCGGCAAAAAGCTGGAACCTTGAGGGAAACCGCCGCTTCTGGAACAGTGGGTGCCACAGCGATCCCGACGGAAAGAATAATCAAAATGCGCCTTGCCCGTTGCCTGCCCCTGCTGGCCCTTGCCCTGGCACTGGCGGCCCCCGCCCAGGCGGCAGAGACCCGCCACCCCACGCCCAAGGAGGTGCTGGACACCTCCCCCCTGGCGGATTGGCGCGAACCGGTGCCGGAGAACACCCTATATATAGAGCTGCCAACGGGCCGGGTGGTGGTGGAACTGGCCCCCGGCTTCGCCCCGGCGCATGTGGAAAATATGCGCAAGCTGGCGCGCGAACATTGGTATGACGGCACCGCCGTGGTGCGGGTGCAGGATAATTACGTCACCCAATGGGGCATGCCGGAAGAAACGCCGCGCCCGATGAAGACGGCCAAGGACAGGCTGGCCCCGGAATTCACCGTACCGGGCGGCGTGGCAAGCCTGCCCTTCACCCCCCTGCCCGACCCGGATGCCTTTGCCCCGGAAGTGGGGATTTCCGATATTTTCCCCGCCGCCCGCGACCGGCAGACAGGGGAGTCCTGGATGACCCATTGCTATGGCATTGTCGGGGTTGGCCGTGACATGGCGGTTGATAGCGGCAGCGGGGCGGAGCTTTACACCGTCATCGGCCACAGCCCCCGCGCGCTGGACCGGGTGATCACCGTCGTGGGCCGGGTGCTGTGGGGCATGGAACATCTGACAGCATTGCCACGCGGCACCGGCAATCTGGGTTTCTACGAAAAGCCGGAACAACGCACGCCCATCACATCGGTGCGGCTGGCCGCCGATGTGCCAGCGGCGGAGCGGGAGAAAATCCACGTTCTGTCGGGGCAGAGCGCCAGCTATGCCCAGTGGCTGGAGGCGCGGCGTCAGCGGCAGGATGATTTCTTCATCCGCCCCGCCGACCATATCGACCTGTGCAACGCCATGCCACCCGTCCGCCGGATACCGGGGTGACACGCTTTCGCCCTATCAGTGTCCCTTCATCCAGGCCCGGTTTCGGGCTATGATGCAGGAATGCTGAGAGAGACTGGCATGGCCGAGGTACGACGCTACCGCATCAACAGCCGTGACGAATTCCTGGCCTGGGAAGCCCAGGCGGAGGATCGTTACGAATTTCTGGGCGGTATCATCCGTGTGATGGCGGGCGGGCAGGTGGTTCACAACCGCATCGCCGGCAACCTGTTCCTGTTGCTGGCCCCTGCCGCGCGGCTGCGCGGCTGCGAGGCGTTCCAGCAAAACCAGAAGCTGGCCCCCGATCACGCCCAGGATGTCGTCTATCCCGATCTTTTCGTCACCTGCCGCGCGGTTCGCGATGAAGACCAGTTCATCGGTGGCGCCGGGCTGGTGGCAGAGGTTCTGTCGAAATCCACGGCAGAGGATGATTACAGCTGGAAATGGGAACTGTACCGGGAAATGCCGGAGTTGCGGCATTATCTGGTGCTGGATACCAAGGCCGCCCGCATCACCCATTATCACCGCACCGAAACGGGCGGCCCCTGGCATATTGAACTGATCACGACCCGCCAGCCCCAGTTGCCACTGGCCCTGTTGGATCTGGAGCTGTCCCTGGCCGATATCTATACAGGCACCAGCCTGCTGACCACGGAGGGAGAAATCTGATGTCTCGCTCAGAGCCCTGGATGACGCCGGAGATGCAGGCGCTGGCCGATCAGCACCGCATCGACTGGGACCAGATTGATGAGGAGGCGGTAGCCAGGGCCGCCCTCGCCCTGCTCTATCTGGGACGGGAGGGGCTGCATCAGACCTGGAAAGGCTATGACTGGTCGGTGCTGAACAAGCTGCACGACATGGGGCTGATTGATGACGCCCGCAACAAACGTAAAAGCCTGTACCTGACCAATGAGGGGTTGGAACAGGGCAAGGCGGCGGTGGCGGCGCTGTTTCAGCGCCGCGGCTGACCCCGGCCCGCTCAGCCCCGGTCGTCCGGCAATTTGGCCGGCGGCAATTGCGCCAGCAGCGGTTCCACCGCGAAACCGTTGGAGGCATCGCCCTGGCGGAATCGCCGGTAATCCAGCCGTTCCCAGGCATCGCCACTGAAATGCTGGCGATAGAAACCCACCCGTTCCCTATCCATCACCGCCAGTTTCACCACTTCGCGGATGTCCACAACAGGGGCCTGACCAGTGTCATAATGGTCGCGCAGCATGGCCAATGCCCAGGCGCCAACCAGGAAATGGCCGCCCATGGAAAGCCGCATACGGCCATCCGCCACGGCATCCAGTGCCTCCGGCTGCCAGTTCAGGCCGACAAAGAAAATATCTTCCCCCGGACGGCGGCCCAGTTCGCTGGCCGCCTGCAGGGCGCCCAGGGCCATATCGTCATTGGCACACCATATGCCAGATACCTGCGGCTGGCGGCGCAACAGGGCCAGGGTCCGCTGATAGGCCTCTTCCCGGTTCCAGTTCACCACCACTTCGTCCAAAAGATCCACCGATGGATCGGCACGCAGCGCATCATGAAGTCCAGCCAGCCGATGTACCGAAGCCGGTGTCGAACGGGCACCGCCGATAGCGATCAGGGAGACCTTGCTGTCAGCAAGTAAATCCGCCTGCCGTATCGCCTGAACCAGGGACCGGCCCATGATGCGCCCCGCCCCGGCATTATCCGGGACCAGAGACCCGATCAGGTAAGGAATCCCCTCGCCCTTGTTCAGCAGGGGCACATCCTCCTCCACCAGATCGCTGAAGGCGATCAGGGAAGGGATGTTGAGGCGCTGGGCCGCCTGGATGATGGGTACAGCCGTGCGGTATTCGTTGACCACCAGCATATAATCGGGCCGCTGATCCACCAGTGACTGTCCCAGTGCGATGATGCGGCTGCGATCGCGCTCACCCCATGCGATGGTCACCTCCATATCCAGATCGCGGGCAGCCGCCCGAATCACTGAACAGGCCATCTGCCAGAATGGGTCGGTCTGACGACCTGGGCAGACCAGGGCCACACGAATGGGTGCCTGGCCGGCCATAGCGGGTAAAACGGGCAACAGCCCGACAGCACCAGCCATGGCCAGCCAGGATCGGCGGGATATGTGGGATCGCAACAATTCAACCAACTACGCTATTTGTTACCATAGCTTCGGCGTTTGATTGTAGGGCGATATCCCACCGTTTGAAGCCACCCTCCATAACCCAATGGGATAGGTTTTTAAGATTTTAAGGATTAATTCTTTCGCTCTATTTCGGGCATCGCCATCAGAAAGGCGGTCAGCACCTTGGCGGCATTATTGGCCGCCAGCCCCAGGAAGGTATTGATCCGATTGGTATCCGGGTCCGCCCCGGCAAGGTCGGAGACGCTGCGGAAGGCGATGAAGGGCAGCCGGTTCTGTTCGGCGACCAGGGCCACTGCCGCCGTTTCCATATCCACGACACGGGCCTGCATGGTGCGGGACAGGTAATCCCGCCAGGCGGCATTGTCCATGAAGGCGGGGCCGGAAACGGCGTTGCCGCCAACCACCCCCTTGGGCGTGGTTTCCAGACAGGTCTTGTTGGCGGCACAGCGGTCCAGCGTCACGCCCGGCACCAGTTTTTCCGCCAGCGCCAGCAGGGTGGGGTCAACCGCGAACCAGAATTTACGCTCCGGCTCGCTTTTCCCCTCCCGCCGCACATAGGCGTTGGAGGGCTGGAACACCCCCATCGGCGGATAGGGCAGGCTGGCCCAGGGCACCGGTGCCAGGCTGCCATCCGCCGCCTGCCGCACGATATGGGTTTCCAGATATTGGCCCCAGCGGCCGGGCACGGCCACATCGCCGATATGCAAGCCCCCATCCACCCCACCGGCCACACCGCTGAACAGCAGGGCCCGCACATCAAACCGGTCCACCAGCATCTGCGTGGTCATGGCGGCATTCACCATACTGATGCCGGACAGCACCAGCACCACCTGTTTGCCGCCCAGCGTACCAGTGGTGAAGTCGATCCCGTTGACGCTGTGCGTCTGCTTGTCATTGGTTGCCGCCAGCAACGCCACCAGTTCCGGGGCATAGGCCGACATCACGGCAATGCGCGGGGTGGTATCCAGCGCCGGGGCGGCATATCCCCACGATGGCAGGAGAATGGCGGCAAACAGTATGACGGAAGCAAGCAGACGTCTCATCTGACCTCTCATCTCAAAGAAAAAAGGCGGGCAATCCATTGCCCGCCCGTGTGCCGAATGATCCTTACGCCTTCTGCGTCTTGATCCAGTCCTTCACCTGTTCGGCCAGCACCTCCAAGGGGACGGCCCCGGTGCGCAAGACCAGATCATGGAACTTCCGCAGGTCGAATTTCTTGCCCAATTCCTGCTTGGCCTGTTCGCGCAGCTCCATGATGCGCAGCATGCCGACATAATAGCTGGTGGCCTGACCGGGGCTGACGATGTAGCGGTTCACCTCCCGCTCCACCTGGGCCGGGTTCAGCGGGGTGTTGGACACGAAATAATCGATGGCCTGGGCGCGGGTCCATTTCTTGGCATGAATGCCGCTATCCACCACCAGCCGCACGGCCCGCCAGATCTGCGTCGTCAACCGCCCGAAATCGGCATAGGGGTCCTGATAGAATCCCACCTCCTTGGGCAGCATCTCCGAATAGAGCCCCCAACCCTCGATATAGGCACCATAGAAGCTGAAACGGCGGAAGCTGGGCACATCCCCCAATTCCTGGGAAATGGCGATCTGCATGTGATGGCCGGGAATGCCTTCATGATAGATGATGGCATCGGACTGCCACTTGGACATTTCCGCCATGTTGGACAGGTTGGCGTAGAAAATACCGGGGCGGGAGCCATCGGGCGAGGGCTGGTTGTAGAAGGCGGGTGGGGAGGTTTTCTCCCGGTACGGTTCCACCGCCTTCACCACCAGGGGTGCCTTGGGCTTGGTGATGAACCATTCATCCAGGCGGGCGGTGAAATCGGCCAGCACCTTCTCGCAATGGGCAAGGTAACCGGCGCGGCCAGCCTCATCATTGCTGAAGAAGAATTGCGGGTCGGTGCGCAGATATTGGAAAAACTCCTCCAAGCTGCCTTTGAAACCCACCTTTGCCATGATGCCGCGCATTTCCGCCTGCAACAGGCCGACATGCTTCAGGCCCAGGGTGTGGATCTGGTCCGGCGTCATGTCGGTGGTGGTCTGCATCTTCACCGCCAGCCGGTAATAGGCATCACCATCCGGCAGCTTCCAAACGCCATCTTCCTGGGTCGCCTGTTCCTCCAGCTTGCCCGCCGCCACATCCAGCGCCTGATAGGCGGGCTTCACCTTTTCCACCAGAATGCGGCGGCATTCGGCGATCAGCTTGTCCTTTTCCGATTGGGGAACGGACAGGGCATCCACCTTGGCCTTGAAATCGATGAACAGCATATTGTCTTCGCCGCTGTCATCGAACGGTACGCCGGTAATCACGGACCTTATATCCGGGCGCATCCGGGTCAGGGAGAATTTGGGCGGGATGATGCCCTTGGCGGCACTGTCATAGCCACGGTCGATGGTCTGCTGGATCAGGCGGGGTATCCCCTCCAGCCTTGCCAGATAGGCACGCGCATCGCCGATATCTGCCACCTGATGGGCATTCACCAGGAAGCTGGGGATATCGGTATGCCGACCACCCAGATGGTTGAGCGGATAGTTCCAGGCCCGCCAGCGCAGCGCCGCAATCTCAATCTCGCACTGGTTTTCAAACAGGCGGTAATTCAGCCGCGCCGCCGGCGGCAGCTTGGCCGGGTCCCAGCCCTGGCGCAGCAGTTTCAGCGCCTGGCGGGTGCGATCAGTTGCCAGTTCGGCAAAGGCGTCACTGTCATCATCCCAGCGGTCATAATTGGTCTTTCGTCCGCGATAGGTCTGCGCTTCCGGCGACAGCGACAGGGCTGCCTCATACACTTCCTCCAGAAAGGCGTTCAGGGCCGCCACGTCGCCCTTGTCCTTCGGGCTGGCAGCGGGCGACAGGGTCAGCGGGCCGGGGCCGGCGGCCTGAGCCAGGGCAGGCAGTACGCCGCCAAGGCCCAGTGCCACCGTGGCAACACCGCACATGACGGCACGGCGGGAGGGGGAAACGACCATGGATTGCCTTCTTTTCTTGGGGAAACGGTCAAGTTCCGCAGCATAGCGCAGGCAGACGGCCAGGGGGATGCCCGGCCGCGTGCTGGTCACCGTCATCGTTGCTGCTTTGGCCCCCTGTGGCCCTGCGGCCCCGGCATCACACGCGCCCCGCCGCAGCCGTCAGCTGGCGCAGATATGTCAGGTGCCCGTCGGTCAGCAATTCCGCCTGCAAACGCCAGCCCCAATTGCCATCGGGCAGGCCCGGTATATTCATCCGCGCCTCTGTGCCCAGGCCCAGCACATCCTGCAAGGGCGTGATGGTCAGGTATGAATTGACACCCAGGGCGAAACGAATGAAATCCCATTGCGGGGCCCAGCCATCGCTGCCCAGATAATGCAGGAGGGTGCGGCCCCGGTCGCTGTCGCGCCCGCCCAGGCTGTTGAACCAGCCCATGATCGTGTCATTGTCATGGGTGCCGGTATAGAAAACGCTGTTGGCGCTGTACCGGTTGGGATCGTACTGGGCGGGGTCGAAATTTTCGCCCCATTCAAAGGGCAGCACCCGCATGCCGGGGAAGCCGAAATGGTCGCGCAGCCGCTCCACCGCCGGGGTGATGATGCCCAGATCTTCGGCAATGATGGGCAATTCGCCAAACCGGTCGCGCAGCGACTGGAACAGCTCATACCCCGGCGCCGGCACCCAGCGGCCATTGATGGCGGTCTCCTCCGCCGCGGGAATTTCCCAATAGCTTTCGAAGCCGCGGAAATGGTCGATCCGCACCATGTCCACCGTCTCCAGCGTTTTCATGATACGGCGGTGCCACCAGGCGAAGCCCTCTACCCGGTGCGCGTCCCAGCGGTAAAGCGGGTTGCCCCAGCGCTGGCCGGTGGCGCTGAAATAATCGGGCGGCACGCCGGCCACCAAGGTGGGGCTGCCATCGTCCGCCATTTCGAACAGATGCCGGTTGGCCCAGACATCGGCGCTGTCCCCCGCCACGAAAATCGGCAGGTCGCCCATGATGCGGATGGAACGACGATTGGCCTCCGCCTTCAGCCGCTTCCATTGCCGGAAGAACAGGAACTGGATCACCTTCACCTTGGCCACTTCATGGCCCATCGCCTCGCGTGCCGCATCCAGTTCCACCGAATCGCGCGCGGCCAGCAGCGGTTCCCAACCCATCCAGGCCGAACCGCCATGATGGGCCTTCAACACGGTGTAAAGCGCGAAATCATCCAGCCATTCGGCCTCGTTCCGGGCCAGAAACAGCTCAAAATCGCCCCATTCCGCATCTTCGGGCGCACGTTTCAGGAAGGTGTCCGCCACATCGTCCAAGGCGACCAGCTTGGCACCGGCCACCCGGTCATAATCCACGCGCGCGGCCTCGTTCCCCGGCAGCCCGGCCAGCAGGCTGGCGGGCGCGAAACCTTCGGCCACCAGATCATCAAAACTGATCAGCAGCGGGTTGCCGGCAAAGCTGGACAGGGCGGAATAGGGGCTGTTGCCCATGCTGGTGGGGGCCAGCGGCAAGATCTGCCAGACCTTCTGCCCCGCCATTTCCAGCTGTTCCAGAAAGCGCCGGGCCGCCGGCCCCAGATCGCCAATGCCATGCCCGCCGGGCAGGGAGGTCGGATGCATCAGGATGCCACTGGCGCGCTGGTCGATCATCTGCTGGCAGGCTTTCCGGGACAGGGGGAAGGGACGCGGATGAATGAACGCTGCCGGCATGCGCTTGGCCCCGGCGCCCCATGATTTCGCATAGCATGGTGCAATGCAACGGTTGCACGCATCGGTTTCCTGTTACAGTCTTCTTTACAGCCGGGAAAATAGCGCCGGCATGGGTTTAAGGGGATGGGGAATGGTGGATGCGCCCTTGCCGCGTGGGGTGGGCAAAGCCGGGAGCCAGGCGTCTAAACAGGCACTGGACCGGCTGTTCGACCATGTGAACCGGGTGATCCTGTCCCGTCAGCACCCGGTAACCGGCCTGCTGCCAGCCAGCACCGCCATCACCGTGCATGGCAATTACACCCATGCCTGGGTACGCGATAATGTCTATTCCATCATCGGGCCCTGGGCGCTGTCGCTGGCGCTCCGCCGCCGGGGCGACAGTGCGGCGCGTGCCCGCCTGCTGGAACAGAGTATCGTCAAGACCATGCGGGGCCTGTTGCAGGCCATGATGAAACAGGCCGCCAAGGTAGAACGCTTCAAACATACCCAGGCCCCGCTGGACAGCCTGCACGCGATATATTCCGCCGCGACGGGGGAGGCGGTGGCCGCCGATGATGGCTGGGGCCATCTACAGATCGACGCCACGTCCCTGTTCCTGCTGATGCTGGCGCAGATGACGCGCAGCGGCATGACTCTGATCTACACAATGGACGAGGTGGCCTTTGTGCAGAACCTTGTGCATTACATCGGTCCCGCCTATCGCATCGCCGATTTCGGTATCTGGGAACGGGGGCGCAAGATCAATGACGGGGCGGTGGAACTGAATGCCAGTTCCATCGGCATGGCCAAGGCCGCGCTGGAGGCCATCCAGGGCCTGGACCTGTTCGGGGAGGATGGCGGGCGCGTGGCGGTGATCCATGCCGTGCCGGACGAAATCGCCCGTGCGCGGGCTACGCTGGAAGCGCTGCTGCCACGCGAAAGCGGATCGAAGGAAGTGGATGCCGCCCTGCTGGGCGTCATCGGCTGGCCCGCCTTCGCCGTGGATGCCCCGGAGATTGTGGAACGGACGCGCAGCGATATTCTGGGCAAGCTGGGCGGCCCCTATGGCTGCAAGCGCTTCCTGTGCGACGGGCACCAGACGGTGCTGGAAGACCATGCCCGCCTGCATTACGAGGCCGGTGAACTGGAACGGTTTCGTGGCATCGAAAGCGAATGGCCCCTGTTCTTCACCTATCTCTACGTCACCGCCCTGTTGACGGGTGATGCCCGCACCGCCGCCGATTACCGGGGGAAGCTGGAAAGCCTGCTGGTGCAGCGCGACGGCGACGCCTTGTTGCCGGAGCTGTTCATCGTGCCGGAAGAGGCGGTGGAGGCCGAACGCGCCCATCCCGGCAGCCAGCCCCGCATCCCCAACGACAATGTGCCCCTGCTCTGGGCACAGAGCCTGTTCATCATGGGGCTGCTGCTGGATGAAGGGTTCCTGTCCGCCGGCGATATCGACCCGCTGAACCGCCGCGCCAAGCTGAAGCCCAAGCCGCCGGTGCCGCTGCGCCTGGTGGTGCTGGCCGAGGATGCAGAGGTGCGCGGCCAGTTGCGCAACCATGGGCTATGGTGCCAGACGCTGGAACAGGCGGGCCAGGCCATCCATATCTGCCATGCCGACGTGCTGATCGGCGCGCTGGCGGAGTTGGGAAGCTGCCCGCCGCTGGGCCTGTCGGGCCGGCCGCCGCGCCGGCTGGGCACGCTGATCACCGGCTGCGGCTATCGCTTCGCCGGGCAGCCTGCCGTCATCATCCCCACCTTTGTTGATGAACAGGATGGCTTCTATTTCACCTTCGATAACCGCTTCCTGGTGGAACGGTTGTTGTCGGAGGTGGCCTATATCAACCGCACCTGGACCTTCACCAAGCCGCCGCTGATGGTGTTCCCCGTTACCCGCGCCATGGCGGCGGGTGGTGCCTTTGACGAGCTGGCGCGCACCCTGGCCGACCTGTGCAACGGCAATGTGCCGGATACGTTCGTGCGCGGCGGTGATCTGGCCGACAGCTATGCCGCCGCGCGCATCGTCTCGCTACAGGATACGGCCCCGTCCTGCCCCGTCTCCGCCCGGCCCGTGCGGCCGGCGGCGCTGGGCGATGCGTTCGACCTGACGGCACCGTCCCTGACGGCGGAAGAGCGAACCAAGCTGGAGGAGGCGGATACGCCCTGGCTGGCCCATGCGCTGATGGGGGAACGGCATGTCGGGCGGCATCTGCAAATACTGACCCTGCTGTGGCACCGCCAGGGGCGGGATTTCCAGCCGCATCCTGGCGGTCCCAGCCTGCTGACCCTGGCGGAACGGCTCTACCGTGCCGCCGGCGGAACGGATCGCTGGGATATTGTCCGCCCGCTGGCCTTCCTGCTGGGCCGCCATGATGAGCGGCTGCAGGATGCGGTGAAGGAAATCGTCGTCCGCCAGAAACATGTGATGTTCGGGGCCTGGCACGATCATGGCTCCCTGGTTGACCGTCCGGTGGACAATGCCACCATCGCCAACCGGCTGGCGGCGCTGGGCGGCGATGGCGCCACCATCATGCTGCGCGAAGAAATGCTGCTGTTCAGCGGCATGCTGATCAAGGCCAGCCCGGAACTGTTCCGCTATACGCTGTCGGCCCGCCCGGCGGAACTGCTGGGCCTGCTCTGCCGGTCGCTGGCCCGCCAGCGCGGCCTGTCCGATGCCCAGGCATTGGAATTGCTGAAGGCGGAGGGGCCGCATGCCATGCTGACCCGGCTGCGCCGGTTGATTTCCCGCTGCCCCGGCATGACGGGGGATTTCTGCCTGCCCGTGCTGGCCCGCAATTGCGCGGTGGATCAGCCGGAATTCGCCCTGGAAAGCGACCATTGGGCCGCCCACGCCCTGGCGGGGGGCGATTGGTGGGGCTGGCGCGATGTCACCGGCACGCTGTTGCCGGTGCCTGATGAGTTTTTCATGCGCGTCTGGGCCGTGCTGCGCCATTGCGACGAGCTGGCGCTGGCCGATGCCTCCCAGCCCGACCATCGGTTGAGCAGCGCGGTGCTGCGCGCCGACAGCACCCCGGCGGAACGCGATTTCGCGCGGGAGGTGGAATGGCGGCTGGACCGTATCCTGAACCCGGAATACCGGCAATTGACGGTGGAGGCGCTGTGGGCCGTGTCGGAGGTGCTGACGGTCCATACCGATGTGCGCCTGCCCGGCCTGCTTTCCACCGACAAGCTGATCGCCGAGGCGGTGGCCCGCCATTGGTGCCTGCTGCACCCGCGCCATGATGACCCCTATGGCGCGCTGGCCTGGAAGGCTTTCTACAACCTCTCCCCCGTGGTGGCCGCCGAACATCTGGCCATGGCAGCGCTGACCCTGGCCGGCGTGGTGGCCCCGGTGGCCAGTGCGGCGTGAGGGGGGGTAACCCCCCTCACCGTCGCTCCGCCAACGCCGCCAGCACGGCGCGGCGTTCATCGGGGCTCATGCTGCCCCAGCCGGTAATCTCCGCCAGTGTGCGGCGGCAGCCGGTGCAGAAGCGGCCCTTGCGATCCAGGGTGCATTGGCGCACGCAGGGGCTTGGCACATAATCATCCGGGTCGGGCAAAGGTAGATTCATGCTGCCCCCATGGCCCCGGCCAGCCGGTGCCCACTGACAAAGGCCGCCTCTGCCCTTGCTTCCAGGCACCAATCCCCCGCCACGCCGATGCCCAGGCCGGCATCCCACAGGAAACCATCGTCCAGCGGACGGGTGGGGATGGCATAGCGCCAGCGATGGGCGGCCACAAAGGCCGGTGTGGCGGTGATGCCGGTGGCCGCCGCAAAGGAAGCCAGCAGCGGGCCTGTCACCTGTTCGGCCGTTTCTTCCAGATGGCGGTCTGACCATGCCGGGCTGGCATGGGCCACCCAGCTGGCGGCCCCGCCACGCCCCGGCTTGGCCCCGTCATGGGCGATCCAGGAAAAGGGCCGATCCTCCCCACCCGCCGCGGCGACAAAGGCCGCATCCCAACCAATATCTGGTGTGGCCCCGGCAAAACCCAGCATCAAGGCCCAGCAGGGGGCCATCACCACAGCGCCGGCCTGTTCGGCCAGGCCAGGGGCGGGGGTACGCAGCAGATCCACCACCTGCGGGGCGGGCATGGCCAGCGCCAGCCGGGTGAAACGGCCCAGATCGACCCCATTCTCCCCCGTCAAGTGCCAGTCGCCCGGCCCGCCGGCAATGCTGGCCACCCGCACGCCCCAGCGTGGGGCGCATGCTGCGGGCAGGTCCGCCGCCAGCCCATGGATCAGCCCGTTCATGCCGGGCGTGCCGACAAAGCGCTCCACCGGATGCGGGCTGGTGCTGCCATCCGCTTCCAGCCGCACGATGCGACCATCCCAGCGGGCGGCATGGCCGGAACGCAGCAGGCCCGCCATCACCGACTGGAAGGCCGGATCGCGGGCGGTGACGAACTGGCCGCCATGATCAAAGCGCCAATCCCCCGCCGCCCTTGTGGAAAGCCGCCCGCCGGGCCCCCGGCCCTTGTCGAACACGCTCACAACCATGCCCGCCGCTGACAGGCGCCGGGCGGCCGCCAGCCCGGCCAACCCGGCCCCGATGATGGCGATGGTCTGTGACATGGTGGTTCCTTCCAGGGTTGCGCCCGTTTCCGACAGCGCCGGGCCGTCTGGCTTTGCGATAATAGATCACGGCACCACGATCGCCAGCCCCTCCCATTTTTCTGCTTTTACGTCGTGACGGGATGCATGGCCATTAACCAGAGGGCAATAGGATGTTACTTATGGTTTTGCTTGTCACCCTTCCCCTCCCCGTTCCAGGATTTTCCCGGTGCAGGACCAGCGTAGGACCGACAGCGGGACCGGGCCTGTGCCCGTGTTACGGCTGCTTGCCCGGATCTGCCGCCCTGTCGGGCTGGCGGTTGGGTTGGTTTTATGCCTGACCCTGCTGATCCTGGTGGCCGCCCATGGTGTGGCTGTGCTGGGGCTGATCCCCGATCCACTGGCCGGAACCAGCCGCGCAGAGCAGCCCGCCCTGTTGAACTGGCACCCGCTGGCCGATATTTTCTTCTGCCTGGCGCTGACCCTGTTGGTGTCTGTGCTGGCCCATGGGCTGAAGCTGGAACTGGCCAGCCGGAGCCGCCGGCGCCTTCAGACCGCCCTGGACCCGCTGGACAAGCGTATCCGCATGCTGGAGGCGGAGAAGGCGGTACTTGAAGAAAGTGAGAGAAAATATCGGGAAATTTACGAGGCTGCATTGGAAGGCCTGTTCACCACCGATACGGAGGGCCGCTTCCTGGCCGCCAATCCGGCCCTGGTCAGGCTGCTGGGCTATGACCGTGAAGAGGAGTTGAAGCGCCGCATCGCCAATGCCTCTGCCGATCTTTATGTCGATCAGGAAAACCGGGCGGAAATCACCCGTACCGTGCTGAAACAGGGCTTCGACGGCAGCATGGAATTGCAGGTACGTCGCCGCGATGGCAGCCCCATCTGGGTGGCCCTGACCGCCCGCATCATCCGCGATGCCGAGGGCAAGCCCGTCGCCTTCCAGGGGGCCGTCCGCGACATCACCGAACGCCGCCAGGACCGGATGGCGCTGGAACAGGCGCTGGCAACGGCAGAAATGGCCAACCGCGCCAAATCCGAATTCCTGGCCAATATGAGCCACGAACTGCGCACGCCGCTGAACGCCATCATCGGCTTTTCGGAGATCATCGGCACGGAGGCGCTGGGGCCGATGGGCAATGCCTCCTATGTCGAATATGCCCAGGATATCCATGATAGCGGTCGCATGCTGCTGGACCTGATCAACGATATCCTGGACCTGTCGAAGATCGAGGCCGGCAAGAAGGAATTGCAGGAACGGGTGGTGGATATCCCCCGCGTGGTCCGGGCCAGCCTGCGGCTGGTGCGCGAACGGGCCGAAAAGGGCGGCGTAGCGCTGGAAACCGACATCACCGAAATCCTGCCGCCGGTTCGCGCGGACGAAGTGGCGCTGAAGCAGATCCTGTCCAACCTGTTGACCAACGCGGTGAAATTCACCAGATCCGGCGGCACCGTCACCTGTGGTGCGCGCATCGGGGAGGGTGGGCGACTGGAACTGCTGGTGCGTGATACCGGCATCGGCATGCGGGAGGAGGATATCGCCAAGGCGCTGGAACCTTTCCGCCAGATCGAGGGCAGCCTGTCACGCAGCGCCGGGGGCATCGGGCTGGGGTTGCCCCTGGTTCAGGCACTGGCCCGTCTGCATGGCGGCGGTGCCCTGGTACAGAGCCAGGTGGGCGTTGGTACCAGCGTCATTGTCTGGTTGCCGGCAGACCGGGTGCAGGATCAGCCGCATCTGTTCCTGGCCGGCATCGGCGGCTGATTGGAATCTGATCAAACCAAACCGCCGAGGGTTTGCCCCTTGGCGGTTTGTAGGCCGGCGACCGCCGGCCCGCCGCACGTGCGCCGTGAAGCCAAGCCCGCAGATGCGGGCGCCCGGCGCTGAGGAAACGCGAAATCTGCCTTGATCGGTCACGATCAAGGCAGATTGGTATTATTTCCTGTACGAAAAACCGTGCCGGCTTCAGCAAACCTAACCGAAAGGCTAGGTTACGCCTTAACGTGCCATGCCGAGGGAAGCGCCACCATTGATCCAAAATCGTTGCAAAACGCAGTTAATTGAAAAATGCAATTGCATAAATATATAATCTGCAAAAAGCAATACACGCAACGCAAACAGATTTTTCATAATTTCTTTTAATTTCAATACACTAATGCATATCTCCCAGTTGGCATGTCGGCTGCAATCCTTGTTTGGCATGAAGGCGATAACGCCTCAGACCAAACGAACCGATGGAGTTGACAATGCTGAAGACCTTCGCCCGCGCCACCGTCCTGACCGTTGCCACCGCCGCTGCCTTCGCCGCCCCGGCCCTGGCGCAGAATGCCAACGGTTCCATCCAGTTGCGTGGCAGTGTCGCCTTGTCCTGCAGCATCGCCGTGACGGACCTGTCGCAGTCGCTGTCGCTGAAGGCCGGTGAAAGCTCCAAGGCCATCGGCAGCGTCACCGAGACCTGCAATTCCAGCAATGGCTACAAGATCACGCTGGCCTCCAGCAATGCCGGCAAACTGAAGTCCGGCAATAACGAAGTCACCTATCAGATCAACTATGACAACCAGGGCGGCGGCCTGACCTCCCAGATGGTCGTCGACCGCGCTACCGCCCAGTTCAACAAGAAGTCCGACCTGAAGGTCACCGTCCCGGCGTCCGACCAGTACATCGCCGGCGACTACACCGACACCATCACCGTCACCATCGCCGCCAAGTAAGGCGGGTCCGGTCTCCATCGGCCATGCGACCGGTGTGCCGTATGGTTCCCTTCACCCCCGTCCTGCCCAGGACGGGGGTTTTTTCGTTCCGGCGGCGGGTATGCCAAGGGACGTGACCGGGGGGCCAGGATCGCCTATATCGAACACACGTTGTGTGCCAATTGCTTTGCTGTGTCCGGGGGCCGTTCATTGTCTGATTTTGAACAGAGATTTGGTGAGCCGCTGGCCCGCGTAACCATGCGCTTTGATGAATTGCGCGACGGGCTGGCCACGGGCGCCCTGGTGGGTGACGCCTTTGTGAAGGCCAGCCAGGAATATAGCGAGTTGGAACCGGTGGCCGCCGCCATTGCCGATATGCGCCGTGCCCGCATCGATCTGGCCGACCTGGCCACCATGGCGGAAGGCGACGACGCGGAGATGCGGGCGCTGGCGCAGGCGGAACTGGCCGAGGCGGAACGCCGCCTGCCGGAACTGGAACGCCAGGTGATGCTGGCCCTGCTGCCCAAGGATGAAGCGGACGAGAAGAACGCCATCATCGAGGTGCGCGCCGGCACCGGCGGGGATGAGGCAGCCTTGTTCGCTGCCGAATTGTTCGAGATGTACAAGCGTTATGCCGGTCTGCGCGGCTGGCGGTTTGAGGTAATGGAGATCAACGAGACCGGCATCGGCGGCTATAAGGAGGCCAGCGCCACCATCACCGGGCGCAGCGTGTTCCGCCGGCTGAAATTCGAAAGCGGCGTGCATCGGGTGCAGCGCGTGCCGGCCACCGAAACCCAGGGCCGTATCCACACCTCCGCCGCCACCGTGGCCGTGCTGCCGGAAGCGGAAGAGGTGGATGTGCAGATCGACGAGCGCGACCTGCGCATCGATGTGTTCCGGTCTTCCGGCCCTGGCGGCCAGTCGGTGAACACCACCGACAGCGCCGTGCGCATCACCCACCTGCCCAGCGGTCTCGTGGTCAGCCAGCAGGATGAAAAAAGTCAGCACAAGAACAAGGCCAAGGCCCTGAAAGTTTTGCGCGCCCGCCTATATGAAGCCGAACGGCAGCGGCTGGCCAGCGCACGCGCCGCCGACCGCAAAAGCCAGGTCGGCAGCGGCGACCGGTCGGAACGCATCCGCACTTACAATTTTCCACAGGGACGCATCACCGACCATAGGATCAATCTGACAGTTTATGGCAAGATAGACAGGTTCATGGCTGGCGAGATCGACGAGGTGGTCGATGCGCTGATCGCCCAGGAAGAGGCGGAGCGACTGGCCGAACTGCAATAGGCGGCATTGCCGCAGCGTTGGCGACACTGGCTTCAACCATCGATAATAATCGAGTGAGGAGACACGCCCCCATGTCCGCCCAACCGCACTTTTTCGACCATTTTGCCATGCGCCGCGTAACCGCGGCGGAACTGGATGCAGCCCTGGCAGAGGCGGATGCCCCGCCGCTGACCATCCTGTTCCTCTGGGGGCGAGATTGCCCCAACTGCGATATCGCCAAAGGGGCCGTGCTGTCGGCCCCTGACAGGTTCATCTGGCCGCAGGTGCGCTGGATGCAGGATAATGTCTATGACGACCTGGACATGGCGCACCGTTTTGCCCTGCACGGCATTCCGGTCTTC
>Ga0209373_10001202_pt1 | contig 32263 bp, 33 predicted proteins | sample Higcelweek5metaG_FD_187173 | JGI IMG/M metagenome (GOLD analysis project Ga0209373, IMG submission 187173) | Freshwater pond sediment microbial communities from the University of Edinburgh, under environmental carbon perturbations - High... | ecosystem: Environmental > Aquatic > Freshwater >... | reverse complement strand
CTCTCGTCAACCTCTTTCTGCATCTGCTTTCAAAAAACTTCCGCCCACCCGCGTTCAGGCCTTCCGGCCAACTCGTGCGGCGAGGGGCGTTTCTAGGGGAACCACGCCACAGAGTCAACAGGTTTTCCAAGCAAACCGCATATTTCTAAAAAAATGTCGCGAAATCAGTAAGATACGCAGCAGACTTCTGGGCCGCCATATGGGCTTTTTCAGCCCTTTTCCGGGCGCTTAAGGGTGGGCAACACCGGGCGCACATGGTCCAAGACCATTTGGTGGGCCGCCTCGTATTCCGGCGTGGCCAGGGCCAGGGCCTCCGCGCGGGTGACGAAATGCATGGCGCCGCAAGGGCACATCTCCACGCAGGCGGGCGGCATGCCCATGGCCCGGCGGTGCTGGCACAGGTCGCACTTGACCACGGCGTCCTCCAACCCGGTGCAGAAGATGCCGCCAAAGGGGCAGGCCAGGATGCAGTTCTTGGTCTCGCACCCGGCGCAAAGCACAGGATTCAGGAGCACCTCGCCGTCTTGCGCCTTCATGAGCGCGCCGCGCGTGCAGCCCTTGACACAGGCCGCGTTTTCGCAGTGCCGGCAGTACACCGGGGCCATGATGCCGCCCCGGGTGCGCGTCATGTTGATGCGCGGGCGGCCGTGGATGAAGCGGCAGCTCGACTCGCAGGTTTCGCAGCCGATGCAGCGGGAGTAGTCGATGAACAGGATCTTCTCGTCGGCGGTCATGGCTTCCTCCCCGCGTTAGCGCAGGTCTTCCTTGCTGATGGGCGCTTCCTCGCGGTACTCCACCTCGCGGCTCATGGCCTTGAGCGTCAGCCAGCGCGACAGTGACTGGGCCGCGCGCAGTCCGCTGTAGACCGCCTTGCCGATCTTGCTCGGCCCGGAAAGCGCGTCGCCCGCCACGAACACCCCGTCCATGCGCGTCATCTGCAGCCAGTGGATCTCGTTCTTGCGCACGGAATCCAGCCCCAGGCGCTCGGCAAAGGGCGGGGCCGCCGTCTCGCCGATGGCCGCCACCACGATGTCCGCGGGCAGGACCACTTTGGCGCAGGAATCGGGCACGGCGCTTCTGCGCCCATCTTCGTCCGGTTCGCCCAGGTGGCACTGAATGCACTCGATGCCCGTGACCTGCCCGGCCTCGTCCAGAATGCGCACAGGGGTCACCAGCTCCAGCCAGTGGCCGCCAGCCGCCTCGAACACCTCGATCTCGTGGCTGCCGCAGGGGGCCTCGCGCCGGGTGCGCCGATACACCAGGCTCACCCGCGCCGCGCCCTGGCCCAGGGCTCCGTGGGCCACATCCACCGCGGAGAACCCCGCGCCGATGACCACCACGTTCTTGCCCGCCACCTCGATCTCGCTCATGCGGGCCTTGTCGTACTGGGCCGCGCGGATGGGAAACAGGAAGGCCAGGCCGGTGTAGACGCCCTTGGCGTCCTCGCCCGGCACGTTCAGCTTGCGGGGCTTCCACGACCCGGTGCAGAGCATCACCGCGTCGTGCCCGCGCACCAGTTCGTCCAGGTCGATGCAGCGGGTGGAGAGCTCGTCACCGGTGTCGTCCACCTGTCTGCGGTCGCAAACCTTGGTGCCGGGGTGGAAACGCACGCCATAGCGGTCGGCCAGGGTGGCCACGCCCTCGGCGATGCGCTGCGCCGGAATGCGCTCCGCCGGGATGCCGAAGACCATGAGCCCGCCGGGCAGGGGCAGCTTGTCGTACACGTCCACCTGGTACCCCAGGCAGGCCAAAAATCCGGCGGCGGCAAGGCCCGAGGGCCCCGCGCCGATGATCGCCACCCGGCGGCCGTTGCTGCGGGCCGGGCCCGGCCCGGCAAAGGCGAAGTTCATGGGCGTGGCGCTGATGGGCATGCGGACCTCCCTATCAATTATATAAGGCGCGGGCGGACGCTCAGCGCGGCCTGTCCGGGGCCACGAAGGTCATGCCGTCGAAGGCGGGCAAAAGCAGGCCGGAGCGGATGACATCCGGCACCTCCGCCCCCGGGGTCAGGGTGGTGATGGCCACGCGGCCCACCACGAAGCGGCCCTCGACGCCTTTCGGCGTGCGGGTGCGCAGGCCCCAAATGTCGTGCAGAATCATGGCGCGGCCATCGCGCTGGCCCAGGTAGAGCATGATGTGCCCCGGCTTGTGCACAAGCGTCAAGAGGGGCACCCCGCGCTCCAGAAGCAGGGCCTCCTTGTCCGTGGGCGACAGGCCGTTCCAGGCGGTCCACTCGCCCTGGCGCGACTGCTGACGCGAGTTGCGCGGCAAGAAGATGCCGAAGGGCGCGTAGAGGTCAAGCAGCAGGGCCGAGCAGTCCCGGTTTTCCAAATACCCGCCCCAGCCATAGGGCTGGCCCATGAGCTGGTTGGCCAGCCGGGCGTAGGCGCGCGGCGTAGGCAAAAGAGGCAGGGGCTCGGCCTCGTGCGGGGCCAGGTGCACGGCCAGGCTTACGGCCAGGCCGGAGGCCTCGCGCGCGGGGGCCAGCACGGTAAGCCCGCCGGGCTGGCTCTCGGCCAGGGGCAGCAGCATGCCGATGCGGCCGAGAAAGAGATGCGTGGGGGGGGCGTCGTCATCGGTGAAGCGCGCGGCCAACGGCGCGCCCTCCAGGGTGATGGCGGCCATGGGCAGGGCCTCCCACTGGGCCATGAAGGCCTCATCCACAAAGGCCAGGTCCCCGGCGGGCACCCAACCTGCGGCCACGCGGCTCTCCACGTGCATCCAGGCCCCGTCGGAGCTGGTGTGGGTGACCAAAAGCGGCGTTCCGGCCCAGAGCCCGGAGTTCTGCCAGTAGTCGAAGGGATAGCCCTCGCCGGGCAGGCCGGGCTTGAGAAAGCCGGGGCGCCGGGTGGGCAGCACGCGCAGAGAGGTGTTGGCCGTGGCCACGGCCGGGCGCAGGGTGTTGGGGTAGCCGTCGGCCTGGACCAAAGCCTCCATCTGCGCACGGAAGCCCGGGCCGAGGGGCCGCAGGTTCTCGCCGTAATGCCGGTCGGCCTTGAGGTGCGCCAGGCCCCAAAGGGCGTCGGCCTTGGCGTGGGCGGGCTTGCTGCGGTGCCAGGGCGCAAAGTGCAGCTCGCGCAGGCGCGTGGTCATGGCCGCCTGGGTTTGGGCGGACAGAAACGGCTGGTCCAGGGCCGCCGGCGCGAAATAGGCCGCCACGTCCTGGGGCAGTGTGACGATGTCGCGCAGCTCCGTGGGCCCAACCGGGGGCGCGGGAGCCGGCGGCGCGGGCTTCTGGGCCGCGCAACTCAACAGCCCGGCCAAAAGCCCGGTCAGAACGGCCAAGACCAGCAGCCGGAGCAACCCGCGCCGCCGGGCCTGGGTGGTCATCCGCACCTACTTGCCCTTGGCCGGAACGCTGAGGGCGTCCTTGAGCGGTCCCGCGGCGCTGGCGTCCACCGCGCGCTCCAGTACAATCTGCCGGGGTGTGAGGCTCTTGCCGTAGTAGGTCTTGTTCAGGCTCTCGCGCACATGGACCACGCCGCCCTCCAAAGACACGCCCGCGAACAGGCCGCCCACGTCGGCGAAATAATACACGTCCTTGAAGGCATGGGTGCTCGCCACCTCGCCGGTAAGGCCCTCCGCGCCAGCCGCCACCGTGGCGTCCGCGCCCAGGGTCAGGCCCGTGTCGAGGGCGGAGGTGAAGGCCTTGTCGTTCATGAACACGAGCACGATGGCCGCCTCCTGCACGCCGATCTGCAGACCGATGCTGCCGCCGCCCAGGGTGTAGAACGCCGGGGAGGACCAGGAGCCGGCGGCATTGCGCGAGAGCAGCACGCCGTTGCCCCCCTGGCCGCCGTAAATCAGCCCGGCCTTGATGACGCTGGGCAGGATGAGCACGCCGCGCGCGTTCTTCAAGTACACGTCAAGGTGCCGGAAGGCGGGGTCGGAGCGCATGCCGCGCACCACCCCGGCGGACTTGTCCACCAGGCCCTGCTCATAATGCGCGGGGTTGGAGCTTGGGGCGCTATGCGCGCCGTAGCAGCCGGCCAGAAGGGCCAGCAACGACAGAACCGACAGCGCCAGGAGAATCTTGCGCATGGGCGGACTCCTTGGTTCCAGGGAAAAACACAGCATGGGCCAGCGCGGGCTGGCCGCCTCTCTCCTGATACACCAGCCGCGGGCGGGAGCGCAACCGGCGCGGCGAGCCGTCGGGGCAACCCGCCGCTGGCCCAGCGGATTCATCCTTTCACCGATTGCCGCGCCCGGCCCCCGCCAGAGTGCGCTAAGAGGCCCGGAGCCGGTTTTGGGCAACCGCCCCCGGCCGGTATTCCAGCAAGGGGAGGCGACGTGACGGGGAAACAGACGAAAGCGAGGAGTGGGCACTCCCACGCGGAACGCGAGGATATGGCGGCCAGAGACACGCTGAGGGAAGTTCCCACGGCGGGGCACAAGGACGGGGCAGCAACGCCGAGACACCGGGCGCGCGGCTGGACCGTGGTGTTCTGCGGCCTGGGGCTGAACCTGGCCCTGGGCGTGCTGTACGCCTGGAGCGTGTTCGCCAAGCAGCTCACCGAGACCGTGGAGGCCGGGGGCCTGGGCTTGTCCAAGACCGAGGCCAGCCTGCCCTACATGCTGGCCATCGGCGTGTTCGCGCTGATGATGGTGCCCGCCGGGCGCATGCAGGACCGCTTCGGCCCGCGCCTGGTTGCCATGTCCGGCTCGGTGCTCACGGGCCTGGGCCTGGTGGTGTCGAGCTTCGTGCAGCCGGGCTCCATCCTGCCGTTGCTCGCCGGTTTCGGACTCATGGCGGGCGCGGGCTTCGGCCTGGGCTACGCGGCGGTCACGCCCGCAGCCATCAAATGGTTCCCGCCGGAAAAGAAAGGCCTGGTCACCGGGCTGGTGGTCAGCGGCTTCGGCCTTGCGCCGGTGTACATCGCCCCGCTGGCGCGCACCCTGCTGGACGACTACGGCGTCAGCGGCGCCTTCCGCATCCTCGGCGTGGCCTTCGCCATCATCGCCGGAATCTTGAGCAGCCGCATCGTCAATCCGCCCGTGGCCCTTGCGCCCGCGCCCGTGGCCGGGGTTCCCGCTGCCGCCGCGCCCGACTGGCGCATCATGCTGCGCACCCGCTCCTTCTACCTGCTGTACGCCGAGTACACCTTCGCCGCCCTGGCCGGGCTCATGATCATCGGCCACCTGGCCAAGATCATCGCCGTGCAGACCGGCGGGGCCGTGCAGACCGGCTTTCTGTTCGTGGCCTCCATGGCGGTTTTCAACGCCCTGGGCCGGCTCATGGCGGGCATGCTTTCCGACAGGTTCGGCCGCATCCGCACCCTCATGGCCGTGTGTCTCAGCCAGGCCGTGGTCATGCTGGCCTTTCCCGCGCTGGACGGCATGGCCGGGTTCTTCGCCGGCAGCGCCGTGGTCGGCTTCAGCTACGGGGCGTGCCTGGCCCTGTTTCCGGCCACCGTGGCCGACTACTGGGGCGCCAAAAACTTCGGCCTCAACTACGGCCTGCTGTTCACCGCCTGGGGCCTGGGCGGCGTGTTCGGCCCGCTTTTGGCCGGGCGCATAGCCGACGCCACCGGCAGCTACACCCTGGCCTACTACATCGCAGCAGGGCTCATGCTCGCCGCGGCGGCCCTGACGACCTTCACCAGAAAGCCCGGCGCGCAAAAGGGCTAACCCGCCAGCGGCTTGAACCGGGAGGAGGCGCGGGTGCTCCTCCCTTTCTGCGCCCCCGCCGCCGGAGCCGGGAGCTGGTCTCGCACACGTGGGCCCAGGTTGACGCGCCTGCACCCGCCGCGTAAAGAGGTGCAAGCCGTCGTGCCAGCGTCGCGGGCGAGAGCCCGCCGCGCTTCTCTTTTGTTCCGGCGGCCCATCTGCCCAGCGCGTGAGGAACCCCGAATGACCGACGAGACTGCAAGCACCCTGCCGGAAGGCGCCCTGCCCGAAGGAATCGAACGCCAGCGCATGGACGTGGACATCGCCTGCGTCGGCTTCGGCCCGGCCATGGGCGGCTTTCTGCATACCCTTTCCCAGGGGCTGATGAACGAGGACGGCACCCCGGTGGCCGAAAGCAAGGCCATGCCCGGCATGCCGCCCCAGGTCATCTGCTACGAGCGCGCCGACGACATCGGCTTCGGCGTGTCCGGCGTGGTGACCAAGGGCCGGGGCATCCGCGCCAGCTTCCCGGACCTGGACCTCTCGCAGATTCCGCTGGCCACCGAGGTAACCCACGAGGAGGTGCTCTACCTGCTCGACCCCGTGGGAGCCAGCCGCAAGCCCCTGCTGCTGCGCCTGGGCGACAAGGCCCTGAAGGCCCTGGGCATGGCCAAGGACCACGCCTTCGCCCTGCCCTACGTTCCCAATTTTCTGCGCAAGGAACCCGGCGTTCTGCTGTCCATGGGCCAGTTCAACCAGTGGGCTGGCGGCCAGATCATGGGCCAGGGCGTGGCGCAAATCTGGCCCGGCACCCCCGTGGCCGAACCCATTTTGTTCGACAAGGTCGTTGCGGGCGTGCGCCTGCAGGACCAGGGCGTGGACAAGCGGGGCAACCCGGAGGCCGGGTTCATGCCCGGCATGGACATCCGCAGCCAACTGGTGGTGGTGGGCGACGGACCCGTGGGCGCCGTGGGCCGCAAGCTCGACGAGACCCTGGGCCTGCCCACGGGCAACCACGCGCGCGAATGGGCCGTGGGCATGAAAATGGTCATCGACCTGCCCGAGGGCTGCCAGCTCAAGGAAGGCACGGTGCTGCACACCCTGGGCTACCCCGAGCCCGAGATCTTCGGCTTCCTCTACGTCTACCCCGGCAACGTGGCCTCCCTCGGCATCTTTGTGCCCAGCTGGCTCGACAACCCGGTGCGCACCGGCTACCGCTACCTCCAGCACTGGATGCAGCACCCGGCCCTGTGGAAGCACTTGAAGGGCGGACGCATGCGCTCCTGGGGCGCCAAAAGCCTCCAGGAATCGGGCCGCAAGGGCGAACCCTTCCTGGCGGGAGACGGCTTCGCGCGCATCGGCGAAGGCAGCGGCACCACCAATGTGCTCACCGGCTCCGGCTTCGACGAGGCCTGGACCTCCGGCGTGCTGCTCGGCGTCAGCGTGCTTGAGCTGCTGAAGGCCGACAAACCCTTCACGCGCGAGAATATCGAGGCCACCTACGTGCGCCGCCGCCGCGAATCCTGGCTGGAGCGCGAGGCCAAGATAGCAGAGAAGGCCCGCGACGGCTTCCAGGTGGGCATCGTCCAGGGGCTCATAGGCATGGCCCTCACCGGTTTCAGCGACGGCAAGCTGTTCTGGCCCGGAGCCTCGAAAAAACCGCACGAGCGCATCCCCAGCGTCGAATCGTTCTTCCAAGACCGCATCCCGGCCGACGAAATCGCGCAGATCCGCAAGGACTGCACGGCCAAGGGCCTGCCCCTGCACGGCGCGCTCATGGACCGCGCGGGCTGGCCCGCCATCGAGTTCGACGGCCAGTTGCTGGTGTCGCACCAGGACGCGCTGCTTCTGGGCGGCAAGGTCCAGGCCCCCCCGGGCTACCGCGACCACGTAACCTTCAAGAGCGCGGGCGTCTGCAAAACCTGCGATGAGAAGGTCTGCATCGAAGCCTGCTCCGGCCAGGCCATCACCACCAATCCCGAAGGCGGCGCGCCGCTTTTCGACCGGGAGAAGTGCGTGCACTGCGGCGCCTGCATCTGGAACTGCAGCAAGCCCTCGCCCCAGGGCGGGGAAGGCGCCAACGTCAGCTTCCAGGCTGGCGCGGGCGGCCTGCACTCGGCAGAGAACTAAGTGAACGCGGGGGGAAGGGGGTTTCTTTGTAAAAGGATCCCTTCTCCCCATACTCCCCATCCCCCCGAAAATTGTTCCTGGGGGTGGGTTGCTGAGCATATGAAAAACACCACTCTTCTCAAGGAGTAGCCATGAAAGGATTGCAGATCGTGGTGCTCGGGTCCATCGTGCCCGACCCGTTGCAGACCCTGGAGCCTGTTGTCGGCCCGACGGGTCCGGCCCTCAAAAACGAGCTGATGCTGCCTGCTGTGCTGGACCCCTGGGCTGGCCACGCCTTGTACGAGGCGGCCAACCTGGCCAAGAAGGTCGAGGGCAAGGTGTATCTTGTGGCCCTGGGTCCCAAGGCCAAGCTGCAGCAGGTGATGATGAACGTGGCCCAGAAGGTGCCGTTCGAAATCGTGGTGCTGGACGGCCCGGCGGGCGGCTTCACGGACGCGGCGGAGACGGCCAGGGCGTTGGCTGGCGCGGTGGAAAAAATTCCCGGCCTGGACAAGAGCAAGCTGCTGGTCTTCGGCGGCTGGCAGTCGGCCTCTCGCGGCACCGGTGCGGTGCTCCAGATGGTGGGCGAGATGCTCGGCATCACGGACCAGTTCCAGGGCGTGGACGAACTGGCGCTGGCCGAGGACGGCAGCTTCACGGTGCTCGAGCGCATCGAGGGCGGCTGCTACCAGAAGTCCGCCTGCCAGGGCGCTCCGGCGCTGCTCGGCTGGGCCACGGGCAACCTGCCCGAACCCCCGAACAATCCGCAGGTGGGCATGCAGAACATGCGGCTCATCATGCCCGCGCTGGCCAAGGCCGCGCCTGCGCCGCTCAAGGGCGAGGGCCTGCGCTACGCCAGCGTGGAGGTGCCCAGCCAGCGCCGCGAAACGCGCATCGTCAAGAACATGCCTGCGGAAGACATCGCCCGCGAGCTCGCGGACTGGATCCGGGCGTAAGCCCGGGCGCATCCTTAGAATGGAGCGGAACATATGAAAGTGCTTTTCCTTGCGCATACGGAAGCTGACGGCAGCCTGGGCAAGGCCGCCAGCGAGGCGCTTACCGCGGCCAAGACCCTTGGCGGCGAGCTGACGGTCGGCCTCTACGGGGCCGATGTCCAGGCGGCGGCCAACGCCGTTGCCGGTTGCGGCGCGGCGAAGTTCTACGGCGTGGCCGGGGCGGAGTTCGCCAGCGCACGCTACGGATCGGACGCGGCGGCCTGCGAGGCCATGGGCAAGGCGGCGGGCGCGGACGTCATCGTCATGCCCTCCACCTCACGCGCCAGCCGCGTGGCGGCGGGCGTAGCCCAGCGCCTGGGCGCGGTTGTGGATACGCGCCTCACCGGCCTTGAAATCAACGGCGGCACAATCACGGCCACCCGCTGGTTTTACCGCCAGCGCATGCTCGGCAAGATCGAGCGCGACGCCCGGCCCTGGCTGATGACCATCGACACCGGCTGCTTTGCCGCGTGCGAGGCCGCAGGCGCGGCCACGGTGGAACTGCTGGCCGTGACTCCGGCCACGCGCACCAAGGTGACGGAGATCATCGCCCCTGCGGCCGATGCCCAGACCATCCGCCCGGACGCCAAGCTGCTGCTGGTTGCCGGCGCGGGCTGGGGCAAGAGCCAGGCCGACGGCCAAAAGCACGTGGACGAGGCCGCCCGGCTCATTCTGGGCCTGCTTTCGGCCACGCAGGCGTCGCTGGGCTCCTCCAAGTCTCTGGTGGACCAGAGCGGCGAGGGCGCGGCCCTGCCGTTCTTGACGCACATGCACCAGGTGGGGCAAACCGGCTCCACCCCGCGCCACCAGAAGGGCCTGGCCACCTGCTGCCACGGCGAAGAGCCGCACGTTGTGGGCTGGCGGTTCATCGCCGAGCGCCGCGCCATCAACCTGGACGCCAACTGCGGCTGGGCCCAGGGCAAGGCCGACGTGCTCTACGTGGCCGACGCCTTCGCGGTGATGAGCAAGCTTGTGGACATGCTGAAGTAGACTTCCGCACAGAAGAAATTCTTCCGCCGGGATGGGACGCTGGTCCTGTCCCGGCGTTTCTTTTGCCTGGGCCCCGGCCCGCCGTTGACAGGCTGGCCGGCACCCGCTAGTCCTTGAAACACTTCACACTGCGTGAAACGTCGCATCGACTGCCTCGATTTCTGAAATCCGCAAGGAGAATACAATGAGTGAGACCACCCTGGATTGCCGCGGTCTGGCCTGCCCCGGTCCGGTGCTGCGCTGCATGGACTGCCTGGACAAGGGCGCCCCGCTCAAGCTGGCCGTGCTGGTGGACGATCCGGGCGCGCTGGAAAACGTCACGCGGCTGCTCAAAGGCAAGGGCTACTCGGTGACCAGCCTGAACGACATGGGCACGTGGACCATCAGCGCCAGCCGCTCCGCTTCTGCGGGCGATGGAGCGGCCGCGGCACAAGCCGGGCAGAGCGCCTGCGCGGTTGCGGTTTCCGGCGCGCTGGGCCAGGTGGTGGTGTTCATCACCGCCGAAACCCTGGGCACGGGCGACAACGAGCTGGGCGGCAAGCTCATGCTGAACTTTCTGGCCACCCTGCCGGAACTTTCCGGCGGGCTCTGGCGCATCATCCTGGTCAATGGCGCGGTGAAGCTGGCCACAGAAGGCCACCCCTGCCTGGAGAAGCTGGAGGCCTTGGCCAAGGCCGGGGTGAGCATCCTGGTCTGCGGCACCTGCTTGAGCTTCTTTGGCCTCATGGAGAAAAAGAAGGTGGGCGACACCACCAACATGCTCGACGTGGTGACCAGCCTGGGCGCGGCCGCCAAGGTCATCCAGGTGTAGCCGGGCCCGGCGCGGGCCGCGCAGAAACCTTTCGGGCGGCCCGCCCCCCGCCATCCTTTCCAGCCCTCAGCACACGCCCGCGTCCGTCCGCTGCGGCGCGCACTCCCCCCTGTTCCAAAGCACTCCCGCATGAGCAAGGCGAGGCGACTCGCCTTGCTCCTACATTTTTGCATGCGCACTGCATTTTTGCAGCACGACATGGGATGCGTTTTGCGTTTAGCTCACACGAAAACACATCTCTCCGTGACTTCAACTCTGTGTTGACAGTATTTTTGCAGTTCTGTTATGCAAGATGCTCGCTTTACACTGGTGCTTCAGCAGGTCATGCGTCACGAAAACATTCAGAACAGTGTCTGGCATGCACATTGCTTCAGTGTTCGATCTGCCGGAGGAATCATGATCAGCTGTAGTGGCATCGAACATCGCGTGTTGGAGTTGGCGTCGAACCTGGACACCCAGGCCATCACCGGCCTCATGGGCGCCATGCGCGGCCTGCTGCGCGACCGTGGCGTGGAACCCGCCTGCGACCACGCCCGCGACCCCAAGCCCTCGCGCATGTTCTTCGTGCCCGAAGGCGTGCGCTTTCTGGACGGCATGCAGTTGGCCGCCCTCACCCAGGCCATAAACGACTGGGCCGACGCCGCGCGCACGCCGCAGATACGCCTCTCACGCCTGCGCCTGCGTTTGGTCTACCTCATGCTGCGCCACTCCGGCGCCAAGGTGGGCGAGGTGCTGGCCCTGGACGACACGCGCGACCTGGACTTCGACGCCAGCGAGGTCATCATCCGGGGCACGACGCAGGAAGAAGCCGAACGCCGCGTCATCCTGCCCCGGCCCTTCACGGACGAACTGCGCAGTTTCCTGGAGACCCCCGCGAGCTTGAGCCTGCGCGGGCGGATCTTCCGCCTGGACCAGGGCTTTGTGCGCCGCAAGATTTCCGAGCAGGCCGACCGCACCCCCATCTCCCGCGAGCTCCTCAACCCCACGGTGCTGCGCCACTCGCGCGCGGTGGAGCTGCTGCGCCAGGGCGTGCCGCTGCCCGTGGTGCAGCGCCTGCTGGGACACGCCAGCGTGGTTCTCACCTCCGGCTACTACGCCTTCTCCGATGGCGACAGCAAACGCATCCTCAACCACTACATCCAGAAGGAGAGCACTATAAAAACCAGCGCCAGAAACTCCTTTCTCGGCACCGTCACGGGCCTGCGCGCAGGCGAGGTGCTCACCGAGGTGGTCCTCAAAACCAAAAGCGGCAAGGAGATCGTGGCGGTCATCACCAACGACAGCGCGAAAAACCTGGCCCTTTCCGAAGGCAAGCGCCTGGCGGCCATCATCAAGGCGCCCTTCGTGCTGCTGGCCAAGGAGGAAGGCAAAGCCCTCATGAGCGCCCGCAACCGCTTCCCGGCCACGGTGACCAAGATCCACGGCGACGACATCTCCGTGGAAGTCACCGGAATCCTGGACGACGGCACCACCATGTGCGCGCTCATCACCGACGAGTCCGTAGACAGCCTGTCCCTCAAGGTTGGCGACACCGCATGGTTCTTTTTCAAGGCCATGAGCGTCATCGTCATCGCGGAATAACCCGACACCCGCACAGCACAGGAGGATTGTATGCCCAAGAAGACCACCCCCCGCACCGCCCGCTTTCTGGCTTTGATTCTGGCCCTGGCGCTTTGCCTGGCCCCCGGCCTGGCCGCCGCCGCGGATCTCACCGTGTCCGCCGCCGCCAGCCTCACCGACGCCTTCAAGGTCGTCAAAACGGCCTTCGAAAAAGCCAACCCCGGCACCACCGTCACCACCAATTTCGCGGCCTCTGGCCCGCTGCTGCGCCAGATAGAAAACGGCGCGCCCGTCGATGTCTTCGCCTCCGCCGACGAGAAAACCATGGACCAGGCCGCCGCCAAAAACCTCATCGTGCCCGGCACGCGCGTGGACTTTGTGAAGAACGCCCTGGTGCTCATCCAGCCCGCCGATTCCAAGCTGGCCCTCAAAGGCCTGGCCGACCTGACCCAGCCGGGCGTGAAGCGCATCGCCCTGGGCAACCCGGAAACCGTGCCCGTGGGCCGCTACACGCGCGAGGCCCTGACCAACGCCAAGCTGTGGGAACCCCTGCAGCCCAAGCTCGTGCCCGCAGAATCCGTGCGCCAGGCCCTGGACTACATCACCCGCGGCGAAGTGGACGCGGGGTTCGTGTTCGCCACAGACGCCAAGATCGCCGGACCCAAGGTGCGCCTGGTGCAAGAGGTCGCCACCAGCACCCCGGTGACCTACCCCATCGCCGTCATCGCCACGAGCAAGAACCCCAAGGCCAAAGCCTTCGTGGACTTCGTCATGAGCCCCGCCGGGCAGAAGATTCTGCAGGACTACGGGTTCAAGAAGCCCTAGCCGGGGAATGGCAAAACGCCTGGGGGGATGATTTCCCCCAGGTTCCCCTCATTTCAAACGCGAACGGCCCCTTACCGACGAAGCCGGTAAGGGGCCGTTCGCGCCCTGGGGATTCCGAAGGGCCTCAGACCCTTTGGCCGCCGGCAGCCTCTTTCTCTCCCCCCCGGCGCGCGATCTCGGCGCGCACCTCGCGCGCGGCCTCGCGCAGGCCATGGTAGAATGAATAGAAGTGCATGACCTCGTCCAGGTCGTAGGCGGCGATGATGCGTTGTGGCCGCAGGTCCAGCAATTTTTGGCCCGCCGCGGCCAGGGCGGCGTCCAGGCGTTCCAGGCTGGCGGAGGCGGGCCTGGAGGAAGCGCCGATGGCCCGGCCAAGGTCCGTCAGGGCGGCGGCCAAGGCAGCGCCCAACTCAGTCAACTCTCCGGCCAGATGCTGGTGGAAGCCTTCGGGCGGGGCGTCTTCAATGGCGTGGTCCATGCCGAGCAGATGTTCAGCCAGCCGGTCCTGCAGGCCGAGCAGCGCGCCCAGTTCCTCGTCCTGGCTGGGGGAGCCGGGTTCGCGCCGGGCGGAGGACAGGAGTTGGCGGTTGCGCAGGGACAGGCGCAGCACGGCGTCCTTGCGGTGGAAGATGCGCTGGCGGTCGTAGCGGCCTTGCATGCGGCTGTCCATAAGCGCCAGAAGCAGTTCGGAGAGCTGCCCCAGCCCCTTGCCCAGGCCGAAGCGCAGCACCACCCGCGCCCGCGAGGGCCAGGCGAGGGACACGCCCAAGGCCACCACGATGCCCAGGCCCACTTCCAGGAAACGGCTGAGGCCCAAGGAGAACGCGCTGGGGCCGCCGCCCACGTGCAGACAGATGACCACGGCCGCGGTGAGCCCGGCCAGGCGCAGGTTCTCGTTTTTCGCGGCCAGCACCGCGCAGATGAAGACAGTGACGAACATGGCCGCGCCCAGGGTGGCCATGCCCTGGCCCAGGAAGGCATCGGCCCCGGTGGCGGCCAGGGCGCCCAGCAGCGCGCCCGCGGCGGTGCCCACCAGCCGGGACCAGCCGGCCAGGATGGACCCGCCGAAATGGGCCTGCATGACGAGGATTGACGAAAAGACCGCCCAGTAGCCCTGCTCCAGGTCGAGCACGCGGGTGAGCACCACGGTGATGGTGGCGGCGATGGCGGTGCGCAGGGCATGGCGGGCCTGCGAGGCGGTAATGGCGCTGGCCAGGCGTGGGGCGAATGTCACGGGCACCTCGTACGTTCCTGAGCCCGGCGGGAAAGGCTTGCGCCGCGCGTTAGTTGGTGATGGTCACCTTGATGCGCTTGTAGGTGTCTGGCCGGTAGCCGGGCTCCTGCTTGCGGATTTTGATGAGCACGTCGCACTCGCCCTGGGCCAGGGTGGTGAACTTGTAGCGCAGGCGTTTTCCGCCGTCGAAGGGCTCGATGCCGTCCAGGCGCAACAGCGCGGGGTCGAACACGGTTCCGGCGAAGACGTAGCCGCTGGAGCCGGGGTCGCGCATGTCGAGGGTCATGGTGTTGCCCACGGGCAGGTCGGTTTCGTGCACCTGCTCGCCGTCCAGGCGCAGTTCCACGTCGCCGGAGCCGCCGAGCATTCTGGGCATGGCGGCACAGCCGGTGGCGAAACCGGCCAGCCCGACCAAAAGAAGCAGGCACAGCAAGGGCATGGCGAGGCTGCGCGCCAAAAAACGGCTTTGGGGCATGGAAACTCCGGTGGTGCTGACGGTTGCAAAAGGCTTGCAGAAGCCGTGTACTCCGCAGGCTTCCGGCATGCAACCGTCCGCACCGAGCCAAAAGAGGGCGGGGCCGGTTGCCCGGCCCCTTCTGGCGAGTGGTGCAGAGGAGGAGTGGAGAAGTGGAAAAGGCGGGAAGAGCCTGGGAAAGCGTTCGTTCGTCGTTATTGTTGCGGTCTCAGCTGGGCTTCAAGCCAGTTGCGCACATCCTGGTCGGGCGGGTACACGCCCTTGATGTGCCCGACGGAATCCAGAAACTTGAGGCCGAGGTCTTCGGGCAGCTCCAGCTCGGCCAGTTCGCGCGCTTCCTCGGAATTGCGGCTCACAAGGATGGCCTTGGGATTCTTGTCCCAGGTGTAGACCACGAAATAGTTGCTGAAATCAGCCTTTGAGCGCACGGGCTGGTGGTCGGCCCGCCAGGAGTTGTTGCCCCATTCCAGGTACAAGGTCACCGCGTCGCAAGGGGTCATGCTCCAGTCGATCTCAAGGTCGCGATAGTTTTGCAAGCTGCCCATAGAATCCTCCTTTCGTCTGTTCCAAATAGTAATCCTTCCTGTTTTGATGTCAACTACTTTAGTCCGCATTTTTTTCAGGCGTGCATCTTTATTCCCGTATGCTCTGGTCGCCGGTGCGCCAAAACCCCTGCCGGGTTTGACGCTTTCGGGCTCATGTGCCAGAACGGACGGAAGGCCCCACGGGGCCGGAATCTTCAAGCGAGGTGCCATGATGGAGATGACGGACATCCTTCCGGCCGCAGCCTGGGCCGAGGTGGAGCGTGACATTTTCGAGCGTTTTGGCGTCAATGCCCATGCGTACAACGCCAAAGGCTCGCCCTTCACGGGCAGCACGCTTTGGGGCAACCGCCTGTGCCCGGCCCTGCGCACCACCAAGAACGCCGTGGGCAGCATCTGCTCCGTGGCGAACCAAGCCCTGGGGGCCGAGGTGCGCCAAACCGGCAAGCCCGCGGTGACGGACTGCGACGCCGGGCTCATGGTCATCTGCGTGCCGGTCAACGTGCGCGGCGAGTTCGTGGGCATGCTGGGCGGCTGCGGGGGCCTGCGCGACGGCGCCGAGGTGGAGAGCTTCCTCATCGAAAAATCCGCGGGGTTCACCGAGGAACAGGTGACGGAGCTGTGCTCGGACATGAAGGAATACACCGAGGACGAGGCCCAGGCCATCGCCCGGTACATCGAGGGCCGCGTGGCCGAGATCGTGGCGCAATACGAGACGCGCCAGGCATAGAACGCCATCGCCGCCGAACATCCCAATCGCCAGGAGAACATATGCGCGAGAACGTCGTCGTCATCGGGGCCGTGGCCCTTGGACCCAAGGCCGCCTGCCGCTACAAGCGCCTGAACCCGGAAAGCCATGTGGTCCTGCTGGACCGCGGGCAGCGCATCTCTTACGGCGGGTGCGGCATTCCCTACTACGTCTCCGGCGACGTGAGCGACGCCGACGAGCTCCAGTCCACCTCGTTCCACATGCTGCGCGACACCGCGTTCTTCCGCGACACCAAAGACATAGAGGCCCGGCCCGGCACCGAGGCGCTCGAAATCGACCGCGCGGCCAAAACCGTGCGCGTGAAGAATCTCGCCACCGGCGCGGAGGAACTGCTGCCCTACGACAAGCTGGTCATCGCCACCGGCAGCAGCCCGCGCAGGCTGCCCGTTCCCGGCGCGGACCTGCCCGGCGTGCACGTGGTGGCCGACCTGGACGCGGCGGTGAAGATCCGCGAGGGCCTTTCCGGCGGCAGCGTGGGCAGCGCCGTGGTGGTGGGCGCGGGCTTCATCGGCCTGGAAATGGCCGTGGCCCTGGCCGACATGTGGGGCATCGGGACCACGGTGGTGGAATACGCGCCGAGCGTGCTGCCCACGGTGCTTTCGCCCACCCTGGCCGCCATGGCCCAGCGCCACATGGAGGAGAAGGACGTGTCGTTCCGGCTGGGCGCGCAGGTCACGGCAATCGAGGGCGATGGCAAGGCCCAGCGCGTGCAGGTGAAAACGGCAAACGGCGTGGAGACCCTGGACGCCGACCTGGTCATCATGTCCGTGGGCGTTACGCCGAACACCGAACTGGCCAAGGCCGCCGGGCTCAAGGTCTCGGCACGCGGCGGGCTGGTGGTGGACGAGACGCTGCGCACCTCCGATCCCGACATCTTCGCCGGGGGCGACTGCGCGGAAATCAAGAACCTCGTCACCGGGCAGGATTTCTTTCTGCCGCTGGGGTCGCTGGCCAACCGCCAGGGCCGCGTCATCGGCGACAACCTCCACGGCCTGTCCTCGCGCTTTCCCGGCGCCGCCGGGGCCTGGTGCGTCAAGCTCTTTGAGCAGAACGCCGCAGGCGTGGGCCTGACGCTGGAGGCCGCCAAGCGCGCCGGGTTCGACGCGGTTTCCGTGCAGGTGAGCCAGTTCGACCGCGCGCACTTCTTTCCGGAGAAGGACTTCATGTTCCTGGAGCTGGTGGCCGAGCGCGGCACCCGGCGCGTTTTGGGCGTGCAGGGCGTCTCCGTCATGGGCGACGCGCTGGTGGGGCGCATCGGGGCGGTTTCCGCGCTGATGCCGCACACGCCCACCACCACGGACCTCTCGCTTCTGGAGCTGCCTTACTCGCCGCCCTTCAGCTCGGCCATGGACATCGTGAACATGCTGGGCAACGTGGGCGAAAACATCCTCACCGGCCGCAACAACAGCATCGACCCCTTCGAGTTCGCCGCGCTGTTCGACGAACGCGACTCGGACGCGCTGTTCTTTCTGGATTGCCGGGAGCTGGGCAACGCCGCCTCGTATCTCAAGGCCTATCCCGGCGTGTGGCACCACATTCCGCAGGGGCAGCTGGCGGGCCGCCTGGCCGAGGTGCCGCGCGACCGCAAGGTGGTGCTGGTGTGCAACTCCGGCGCGCGCTCCTACGAGGCCTTCGTGACGCTGGCCCACGCCGGCTACCCCAGCGTGGTCAACGTGGCGGGCGGCATGGTCAGCCTGAACCACGCGGGCGTTGACCCCAAGGTGTAGACCAGAAAAACCGGCCAAACCCCGCGTGGCCCAAGCGCCCGTCTTCGTGCAAGGAGCATCCCCCGTGCCCAGAATCTTCACCAGCGGCATCACCATCGTGGAATCGGACATCGACGTGCAGGGCCATGTGAACAACACGCGCTACGTGGCCTGGATGCAGGACGTGGCCGTGGCCCACAGCACGGCCCAGGGCTGGAGCATGGAGCGCTACGTGGCCGAGGGCGCGGGCTGGGTGGTGCGCCAGCACACAATCACCTACAAGCGCCCGTGCTTCCTGGGGGAAACAATCACCGCCTGCACCTGGATAGCGGGCTTCGCCCCGCGCCAGAGCCCGCGCAAATACCTGTTCTGGCGCGCGGCGGACCGCGCCGTGCTGGCCGAGGCCGAAACCCAGTGGGTGTTCATCGACCTCAAGACCGGACGGCCCACCAAAGTGCCCGAATCCCTGCGCACGGCCTTTGAGATTGTGGACGACGAGGGCGAGGTGAAGCGGATGCTGGAGGGAGAGGGCAGGGGCTAGCCGATTGACTCCCACCTCATCCAGGTGCACAACTCCCCCACGCGGCCACAGCCGCCAAGGGAGCATTGTTCCGGCATGAGTTCTGACCCTTCGAAATCCACTGCCCATCTGCCCATCGGCGTTTTCGACTCCGGCGTGGGCGGGCTCACCGTTCTGCGCGCCCTGAAAAACGCCCTGCCCCACGAGGATTTTCTCTACCTGGGCGACACCGCCCGGCTGCCCTACGGCACCAAAAGCGGCGCCACCGTGGCCCGCTACGCGCTGCAAACCAGCCGCGTGCTGGTGGACCAGGGCATCAAGCTGCTGGTGGTAGCCTGCAACACCGCGTCCTCCGTGGCCCTGCCCGGGCTGGCCCAGGCCTACCCGGACCTGCCGGTGGTCGGCGTCATAGAGCCCGGCGCGCGCGCCTGCTGCGCCTGCGCCCCCCATGGCCGCATCGCCGTCATCGCCACCGGCAGCACCGTGCGCGGCGCGGCCTACCAGACCGCCATTCTGCGCCACCGGCCCGAGGCCACCATCGCCACCCGCCCGGCGCAAGTCTTCGTCGCCCTGGCCGAGGAAGGCTGGACCGACGGCCCGGAGGTGGAGGCCGTGGCCCAGCGCTACCTGGCGCCGCTCATGGCCGAATTCCCAGAGGGCGGGCCGGACTGCCTGGTGCTGGGCTGCACCCATTTCCCGGTCCTGGCCGAGGCCATCCGCAAGGTGCTGCCCGCCGGGGTGTGCCTGGTGGACTCCGCCGAAACCACGGCCCAGAGCGTGGCCGCGGAATTGGCGGCGCGCGGGCTGCTCAAGCCCGGCAAGGCATCGGAGAACGGCCCGGCGAACGGCGCGGGCAGCGTGCGCTTCTTCGCCACCGACGACCCCGAGCGCTTCGCCAAAGTGGGCGAGATCTTCCTGGGCCAGCCCCTGTCCGCCGCGGACATCACCCTGGTGGACTTGTAGCGGCCAAATCCGGCGGGGCCTGGACATCGGCCCGCATCCCGTGCATTCTCCCCCCGGCAGCCAACCCCCAGCACTGCGGAGGATTTTCATGCTTCGTCTGCACGGCCTGCGTCACGAAAGCTTCGAGAAAGAGGGCGAAATCGCCGCCTGGGCGCACGCGCGCGGCCACACCCTGACCCATACCGACCTTTGGAACGGCGAGGCCCTGCCGGAGCTGTCCAGCTTTGATTTCCTCGTGCTCATGGGCGGCCCCATGAACATTTACGAGGACGACAAGTATCCCTGGCTGGCCGGAGAAAAGCGCTTCCTCAAAGCCGCCGTCGACGCGGGCAAGCTGGTCATCGGCGTGTGCCTGGGCGCGCAGCTTTTGTGCGACGCGCTGGGCGGCACGGTGACCAAGGGCAAATACCGCGAAATCGGCTGGCACCAGGTCCACGCCACGCCCGATGCGGCCAAGAGCAAGATTTTCGCCACCCTGCCCGCCAGCTACGAGGCCTTCCACTGGCACGGCGACACCTTCTCCATCCCCGAAGGCGCGCTGTGGACGGCCAAGAGCGAGGCCTGCGCGCACCAGGCCTTCACCGCCCGCAACGACCGCGTGGTGGCCCTGCAGTTCCACCTGGAGACCAACGCCGCCAGCCTGGCCGACCTGGCCACGGGCTGCGCGGACGAGGTCACCGTGGACCCGGTCAAGTGGCCCTACGTGCAGCCCATCAGTGTCATGCAAGAGCGCCTGGAGCGGCTTGCCGTCCTGCGCGGCCTGCTGGACAAGATTCTGGACAACATGGCGGCGCTGGGGTAGAAGCGCGGCCCCCGCACTGGCGGGCCATTCCGACACATTCTTAAGGAGAGCAAGCATGGCCGAGACCGTAGAAGAATTGACCATCAGCTATGAGGAAGACGGCATCGTCGTCACCGAGGAGCTGGACAAGGTGGTTTTGTCCAAGGGCGCCTGGGCCACGGTGCTCTTCAAGTACCGCTCCTGGGACAAGGCCAAGGCGGCCTATGGCCCGGTGGCCTTCACCATCCGCCGCTACCGCAAGCAGAACGGCGAATACAAGCAACAGAGCAAATTCACCATTTCCAGCGAGGACCAGGCGCGCAAGATCATCGGCGCGCTGAACGGCTGGCTGGACGCGAAGTAGAAAAGCCTCCGGCGGCCGGGGGGATTCCCCCGAGCCTCCTCATGGCAAGCGAAAGGGCCTGGGACGAGCGATACTCGTCCCAGGCCCTTTCGCTTGCCGGGAAAAAGAAGAGCCGCCCCTAGGCTCCCCGGCTCCACAGAGCCAGCACCACCAGCCGCCAGAGCATGTTCTTGTGATTTTTGCCGTGGGCGTGCTCCTCGGCCAGGGCCAGGGCCGCGTCCAGGCGCAGGTGCTCCTTCAGCGCCGGGGAGGCCTGGGTCAGCGCCTCGCGCACAAAGCCGCGCATGGGCCCGGCCATCCACTCGCGGATGGGCAGGTCGAAACCCTGCTTGCGGCGGTAGAGCACCTCCGGCGGCACGCGGGTTTCGGCCATGCGCTTGAGCAGATACTTGGTCTCCCTGCCGCGCACCTTGAGCCGCACCGGAAACGAGGCGAAAAGCTCCACGAGCTTCTGGTCCAAAAGGGGCGAGCGCACTTCCAGAGCGTGGGCCATGCTGGCGATGTCCATCTTGACCAGCAGGTCGTCGGGCAGGCTGGTGCTGTTGTCGATGAACAGCATGCGCTCGATGGGGTTTGCGGCGCGCGTGAAGGACCGCTCCAGCCAGGGCAGGAACCAGTCGGCGTGGGCGCGGGCCACGGCCCTGGCCGCGGCCGGGGTGTACAGGCGCTGCTTCACGGACCGCAGGCGGGCCTCGGTGCGCAGAAGCGGCTTGGTCTCCGGCCACAGGGAACCGGAGGCGAACTCGCGCCAGGCCCGGGCCAGCGATCCGCCGGACACGGCGAGGCCGCGCAGGGTCGCCTCCCCAGGCAGGGCCAAAGGGAAAAGATCGCTGATGGCGCTGGCCACACGGGCGTGGCGGTAGGTTGGATAGCCGCAGCACAGCTCGTCGCCGCCATCGCCGCCAAGGGCCACGGTGATGTGCTTGCGCGCCAGGCTGGAGAGGGCCAGGGCGGGCAGCGCGGAGTCGTCGGCATAGGGCTCGCCGTAGCGCTCCACCACCTCCGGCAGCATGGACAGGCTGGCCGGGGGCATGATCTCGTGGTGCAGGGTGATCCCCAGGTGCCGGGCCACGGCCTGGGCGTGGGGCAGCTCGTTGTACTTCTTTTCGCCAAAGCCGATGCAGAAGGCCTGCACCTTGCCGGGGCACAGCTCGGCCAGCACGGCGGCCACCAGGCTCGAATCCACCCCGCCGGAAAGCAAAAGGCCCAGCGGCACATCGGACTCCAAGCGCAGGCGCACGCTCTCCTTAAGCTCGGCCCAGGCCAGGTCCAGGGCCTCGGCCTCGGAGATGTCGAGCTTGTGGCGGAAGTCCATCTCCCAGTAGCGGCGCACCACCAGGCCGGGGGTGCCCTGGCGGCAGGAATAGGTGGCGCACGAACCGGGCGGCAGCTTGCGCACCCCGGCCAGAATGGTCTTGGGCGCGGGCACGTAGCCCAGGCTCAGGTAGAGGTCCAGGGCCTCGGGATCAAGGCCGCCGGACGCCATGTTCGGGCAATCCGGGTGGGCGCGCAGGGCGCGCAGCTCCGACGCGAACACCAGCCCCTGCGGACCTTCGAAATACACCAGCGGTTTCTTGCCCATAGGGTCGCGCGCCAGGAACAGCTCCTGGCTCTCCGGGTTCCAGATGGCGAAGGCGAACATGCCGCGCAGCCGCGAGAGGCACTCCTGGCCGTGCTCGCGGTACATGGCCAGCAACACCTCGGTATCGCCCGTGGTGCGGAAGCGCTCGCCCTTGGCCTCCAGCCCGGCGCGCAGGGCCCGGAAATTGTAGATTTCGCCGTTGAAGACGATGACGTTGCCGGTCTTGGGGTCCACCATGGGTTGGCCCGCACGCGGGTCCAGGTCCAGAATGGACAGGCGGGTGTGCCCCAGGGCGAGCTTGCGGTCCTGCCAGCGTCCGGTTTGGTTGGGGCCGCGGTGGGCAATGCGCGCCAGCACGCCTTCAAGACGTTCGGGGTCCTCGGCGCGCAGGCCGAAAGGGCGGACGTGTCCGCAGATGCCGCACATGGGTGGTCGCCGCCTCTTACATCCCCAGCACGGACCGGAAGAACGCGATGGTGGGCTTGAGGCCCTCTTCCAGGGGGGTGGCGGGATTCCAGCCCAGTTCGCGCCGGGCCAGGCTGATGTCCGGCTGGCGCTGCATGGGGTCGTCCTGGGGCAGGGGCTTGTGGACGACGCGCGAGGACGACCCGAGCATGCGGATGACGGTCTCGGCCAGCTCGAGGATGGTGAACTCGCGCGGGTTGCCCAGGTTCACCGGGCCGGTGAAGCTGTCCGGAGTGTTCTCCATGAGCAGGATGAAGCCGGTGATGAGGTCGTCCACATAGCAAAAGGAGCGCGTCTGCTGGCCCTCGCCGTAGACGGTGATGTCCTGGCCGCGCAGGGCCTGCACGATAAAGTTGGAGACCACGCGGCCATCGTCGGCGGCCATGCGCGGCCCGTAGGTGTTGAAGATGCGCGCCACCTTGATGCGCAGGTTGTGCTGGCGGTGGTAGTCGAAGAACAAGGTCTCGGCGCAGCGCTTGCCCTCATCATAGCAGGCGCGCGGCCCGATGGGGTTGACGTTGCCCCAGTAGTCCTCGGTCTGGGGGTGGCGGGTGGGGTCACCGTAGACCTCTGAGGTGCTGGCCTGCATGATCTTGGCCTTGATGCGCTTGGCCAGGCCCAGCATGTTGATGGCGCCGTGCACGCTGGTCTTGGTGGTCTGCACCGGGTCGTGCTGGTAGTGGATGGGCGAGGCCGGGCAGGCGAGGTTGTAGATCTCGTCCACCTCCACGTAGAGCGGAAAGGTCACGTCGTGGCGCAGTACCTCGAAGTGCGGATTTCCTATGAGATTGCGGATGTTTTCCTTGCGGCCCGTGAAATAGTTGTCCACGCAGAGCACATCGTGCCCGGCCTGGAGCAGGCGCTCGCACAGATGGGAGCCCAGGAAGCCGGAACCGCCGGTGATGAGGATGCGTTTGCTCTGGGACATCAACTCTCCCGCGTGGTGGTTTTGCGCAACGTAGCGCCCTCAATATGCCGAATCCGTGAGCGGCACAAGGGCCGGGTCCGCCCTTCCGAACCCCGGGCGCGATGCGCGCGCATGAATACGTATACGCACTTTCGTGCTACCGTTTGGCACAAATCGAGCCCTCCTTGATCCTGCCCCAGCGCGTGTGGAGGCGAAAAGGACTGCGGATACACGTAGCCCCCCGAGATACCAAAAAATGTTTATTTATCCATACCTTTGCATATGATTTTTTTGCAAGGCCCTCATATTTTGTGAAAATTTGAACTAGGTAGAGTTATCATTAAAGATACAGGATGGTTGAATGTAAAATCTGGTGCCAAAAAGTGACGAAGAAAGGTCGAATTTCCCGAAGAGGGGTTGACGTCTTCGACAACTCGGGGCAAAAGGGAGCATCATTTTCGAAAGGCTTGGCAAGGGCTCGATTTTTCGGGCCGAATTCTTGCGGTAAGGGGGAAGGCAATGGTCTTCAGCTGGCTTCATCTGGCCATCATCCTGTTCCTGGTGGGCGGGTTGCTGTTTGCGGGCGGTCCGCTCATTTTGTCGTACCTGGTCGCACCGCGTGCGCGCGGCGGCGACATGGGCATGCCCTATGAGTGCGGCATGCGTCCCTACGGCGGCGCCTGGACGAACTTCGGAATCAACTACTACGTCTACGCCCTGCTCTTTTTGGCCTTCGACGTGGACGTGCTCTATCTGTTCCCGGTGGCCTCGGTGTACCGCGTCACCGAAGGCTGGCTGCCTTTCCTCGAAATGTTCATTTTCCTTGTCGTGCTTGCTCTTGCCATCGTCTATTTCTGGGCGAAAGGGGTGTTCACATGGCCGCGCAAAATCTCGTAGCGCAGAAACCTGATGTCATTGTCGCCGACCCGTTGCTGAACATCGGGCCGGCGCAGCAGATCATGGACATCTGCCGGTCCATGTCGTTGTGGCCCATGACCTTCGGCCTGGCCTGCTGCGCCATCGAAATGATGGCCGTAGGCATGGCGCGGTGGGACATCGCCCGCTTCGGAGCCGAGGTGTTCCGCCCCTCGCCGCGGCAAAGCGACCTGATGATCGTGGCCGGCACGGTCTCCAAGAAGATGGCTCCGGCCGTGGTGCGCCTTTACGAACAGATGCCCGCGCCCCGCTATGTCATCGCCATGGGCAACTGCGCCATCTCCGGCGGCCCCTTCAAGTTCAAGGGCCAGTACGGCATGGTGGAGGGCGTGGACACGCTGATCCCCGTCGATGTTTACGTGCCCGGCTGCCCGCCCCGGCCCGAGGGACTTCTGGAGGGCCTGTTCAAGCTCCAGGAGAAGATCACCGGCAAGCGTTTCTGGCCCAACCCGCCCCTGAACGGGCCGTATGAGGAGGGCATGTAGATGGATGCGCTGTTAAAAGGCCTGCCGCTCCTGTACCTCTCCGCCTGCGACGCGGCCAAGACCGGCAAGAACTGGCAGGTGTTCCTGCCCGCCGCCTCGCTGGTGCCCGCCGCCAAGCGCCTGCGCGCCGCGGACTATTTCCTGGAAGACATCTGCGCCCTGGACTGCGAGGAAGGCTACGTGGTGACCTACCACTTCGCCCACTTTGAGAAGCCCGGCCGCCCGAGCCTGCGCGTGGTCGTCCCGCACGACGCGCCCTCGCTGCCCTCCATCGCCTCCGTGTTCGGCGGGGCGGAATGGCACGAGCGCGAAACCCGCGACTTCCACGGCGTCATCTTCGAGGGCAACCCGAACTTCGTGCCCCTGCTCATCGACCCGGACATGGCCGACTGTTTCCCGCTGCGCAAGGACCCGAAGTCGCGCTCCAAAACGCGCGACATCCTGGAGGCTGGCGATGTCGTGTTTTGCGACCCGTCCTTCACCCTCATGACGCCTGACGCGCCGGCCGCGGGCCAAGAGTCGGGCGGCGAAAAAGCCGCCACGGCGTAACAACAGGACAGCGCCTATGACACGCAACGCAAACATGGAACACCTTGCCGGCGATTTCTACACCAACAATTTCGCCAAGACCGCCAAGGAAGGCTCGCTCATCCTGAACCTGGGCCCGCAGCACCCGTCCACCCACGGCGTGCTCCGCGTGATCGTGGAGATGGACGGCGAGTACGTCATGCGCGCAGAGCCCGTGCTGGGCTACCTGCACCGCATGCACGAAAAGATGGCCGAGGTGAAGACCGCCGCCCAGTTCATCCCCAACATGGGCCGGGTGGACTACGGCCACGCCCTGGCCTGGAACTGGGCCTTTGTGGGCGCGGCGGAAAAGCTGGCGGGCATCGAGGTGCCGGAACGCGCGGAGTACGTGCGCACCATCACCTGCGAGTGCAACCGCATCGCCTCGCACCTGCTGTGGTGGGGCGCGTATCTGCTCGACCTCGGCGCCTTCACGCCCATCATGTACGCCTTCGATGACCGCGAAAAACTCCTGGACATTTTGCAGGTGCCCACGGGTTCGCGGCTCACCTACAGCTACTTCCGCATCGGCGGCGTGGCCCAGGACCTGAACGAGGACTGCCTCGGGCGCATCCGCAAATTCATCCCCTGGATGCGCAGCCGGCTGCCCATGTACAAGGACCTCGTCAGCGACAACATCATCCTGCGCAAGCGCATCGAAGGCGTCGGCGTCATCGAGCCGGACCTCTGCCGCAGCTTCGGGGCCACTGGCCCGGTGGCGCGCGGCTCGGGCATCAACTACGACGTGCGCCGCGCCGAGCCCTACTCCATCTATCCCAAGATCGACTTCGAGGTGCCGACCTCGGAACTCATGGACGCCCGCGGACGTTACGACGTGCGCATGATCGAAATCGAACAGAGCCTGCGCATCATCGAGCAGTGCCTGGAGCTGATGCCCGAGGGCGACGTGCTGGTGAAGGGCGCGCCAAAGCCCTCCTGGAAGGTTCCCAAGGGCGAAACCTACTTCGCGGTGGAGGGCGGACGCGGCAAGATCGGCGTGTACCTGGCCTCCGACGGCGGCAAGAACCTGTACCGCACCAAGCTGCGCGCGCCAGGATACTGCAATTTGAGCCTCTTCGCCGAGGTGTCGCGTGGCACCATCCTGGCCGATGCTGTGGCCATCTTGGGCAGCCTCGACTTGATCATCCCGGAAATCGACAGGTAGGAGAACGCGATGCCCGCTGAATTCATACGCATCCTCATCGGCCTGGTGGCCGTGGCCGCAAGCGTGGGCCTCATCGGCCTGGTGATGGTCTGGGTGGAGCGCAAGGTCGCCGGCCATGTCCAGCGGCGCCCCGGCCCCTACGAGGTCGGTCCCAACGGACTGCTGCAGCCCCTGGCCGACGCCCTCAAGCTGGTCGGCAAGCAGTTGTTCATGCCCGACGGCGCGGACCCCATCCTCTTCTGGCTGGCCCCGGTGCTGTCGTTCTTGCCCGTGCTGCTGCTCTTCCTGCCGCTGCCCTTGGGCGACGGGCTCTTCACCATGGACGTGAACCTTGGCCTGCTGCTCATCCTGGCCTTCTCGGGACTGTCGGTGCTCTCGCTGCTGCTGGGCGGCTGGGCCTCCAACAACAAGTACGGCCTCTTGGGCGCGGCCCGCGCGGTGGCACAGTCCGTGGCCTACGAAATCCCGCTGCTGCTCTCCGTGCTGGCGGTGGCCTTCGTGTCCGGCAGCCTGGATCTGGCCACGATGGTCAAGGAACAGGGCACCTGGCCCTGGAACTGGAACATCATGACCCAGCCGCTGGCTTTCCTTATCTATATAGTAAGCGCCCTGGGCGAGACAAACCGCGCGCCCTTCGACCTTCCCGAGGCCGAAAGCGAGCTCACCGCCGGGTTCCACACGGAATACTCGGGCATGGGCTTCGGCCTGTTCTTTCTGGCCGAGTACGCGAACATGGTCGTGGTCTGCTCCGTGGCCACGGTGCTCTTTCTGGGCGGCTGGCACGGGCCCGTCCTGCCCGGACCGGTGTGGTTCGTGCTCAAGGTGTCGCTGCTCATGCTGCTTCTGGTGTTCTTCCGCTGGACGTACCCGCGTGTGCGCTTCGACCAGCTCCTGAACATCAACTGGAAGTGGCTTTTGCCCCTGTCCGTGGCCAACCTGCTCTTCACTGCCTTTTTCGTGAAGCTGGCCCAGTACACCATCGTGCGGTGATGAAGGAAAGCCTATGAATGCGATCAAGGAAGCTTTCAAGACCGTCTCCGACCTCTGGAGCCTCATGGTCGGCCTCAAGGTGACCGGGAAATACTTCCTGGAACCCCAGCGGACCGTGCGCTACCCCTGGAAGGCCCTGGACAACACCGACACCTACAAGGGGCACCTTGAACTGGTGGGCGGCGTCAAGGACCCCTTCAAGCCGCGCTGCATCTCCTGCGGCATGTGCGCCCTGGCCTGCCCGTCCAACTGCCTCACGGTGGTGAAACGCAAGGCCCCCAAGCCCACGCCCGAGGAAGAAAAGGCCATGGCCGAGGCCAAGGCCAACGGCGAGAAGGTCAAGGACAAGACGCCCAAGGACCCGGAACAATTCATTTATGACTACACCCTGTGCAGCCTGTGCGGCACCTGCATGGAGAATTGCCCGGCAGGCGCGCTCAAGTTCTCCAAGAATATCTACATGGCGGGCTATTCGCGCAACGACTTCCTCTTCGACCTGGTGGTGAAGCTCCGGGAGTCCGAGGCCTCCGCCGAACAAGAGCCTGCGGCCCCCGCCGCAGAGTCGAGCGAGGCCTAGCATGGAACAGATGGCCAAAATCGCCTTCGGGCTCTATACGCTCATCATCCTCGGCGGCAGCATTCTGGCCGTGGGGGCGAAAAGCCTGGTCCGGGCCATGGTGGGGCTCATCGCCACGCTGCTCGGCGTTGCGGGCATGTACATGCTTTTGAACAGCCCGTTCATGGCCCTGATGCAAATCCTCATCTACGTGGGCGCCATCTGCGTGCTCATCTTCTTCGCCATCATGCTCACCCGCGCCGACCCCGCAGGCGAGGAGGCCGAAAGCGCGCCTCTGCGCCAGAACGTGTTGGCGCTTCTGGCCGTGTTGACCACCGGCGGCGTGTTGTCCTGGCTGGTGCTTACCCGGCCCCTGGCCACCACGGGCGTGCCCGTGGAGGTGACCATCGAGAAACTGGGCCTGGGCCTGCTCGGTCCCTATGGGCTGGCCTTCGAGCTCATCTCGGTGGTGCTTTTGGTGTCCATGGCCGGGGCGGTGCTCCTGGTCTGGGAGAGGAGGAACGGCAAATGAGCCCGCTTACCCTGTACCAACTGGTAGCCCTGATCCTGCTTCTGGCGGGGCTTTTCGGCATCTCTCAGCGCAAAACCCTGGTGGGCATGCTCATCAGCGTGGAGCTCATGCTCAACGGCGCGGGCCTGTCCATCGTGGCGGCCAGCCAGCTCACCCCGGCCAACGCCATGCTGGGCCAGCTGGGAACGCTTTTCGTCATGGGCCTGGCAGCAGCGGAGGCGACCCTCGTGCTGGCCATCATCGTGGTCATCGCCAGGCGGTTCGGCACCACCAAAACCAGCGTCGTTTCGACTCTGAAGGGATAGCGCCATGACAGGGATCATCGAAAGCGCACGAGTGCTCCTGCCCGTCGCCATCACCCTGGTGGCGCCGCTTTTCATCTGGCTGAACCGGGGCAACCAGAATCGCCGCGAAGCCATGAGCTTCATCGGCGGCGGCCTGACCTTCGCCTCGGTGCTCTCGCTGGCGCCGCAGGTGCTGGCGGGAAACATCTGGAAGTACACCCTTTTCGACATCATGCCCGGCATCACGGTGACATTCTGCGCCGACGGGCTCTCGCTGATCTTCGGCCTGGTGGCTTCCTTCCTCTGGATGTTCGCCACCAGCTACAACATCGGCTACATGCGCACCTTGAACGAGCACGCGCAGACCCGCTACTACGTCTGCTTCGCCGTGGCCATCTTCGGGGCCGAGGGCGTGGCGCTCTCCGCCAACGTGTTCACGCTCTACCTCTTCTACGAGGTCATCACCGTGTTCACGTATCCGCTGGTGGCCCACCACCAGGACACCGAGGCCTTCACCGGCGCGCGCAAGTACATCGTCTACCTCATGGGCACCTCGAAGCTCTTCCTGCTGCCCGCCATGGTCATGACCTACGTGCTTTTGGGCAACCTGGACTTCCACCTGGGCGACGTCGTCACCGGCATGTTCCCCAAGGATGTGGTCGACGCGCACCCGGTGGCGGTCAGCATCACTTACGTGCTGTTCATCGCGGGCATCGGCAAGGCGGCGCTCATGCCGTTCCACAACTGGCTGCCCTCGGCCATGGTGGCGCCCACACCGGTCTCGGCCCTGCTGCACGCGGTGGCCGTGGTCAAGGCGGGCGTGTTCTGCGTCTGCCGCATCATCCTCTCCGGCTTCGGCGTGGAGGTCATGGACAAGCTGGGCCTGGGCATTCCCACGGCGTACGTGGCGGTGTTCACCCTCACGGCGGCCAGCTTCATCGCCCTCACCAAGGACGACCTGAAAGCCCGGCTGGCCTATTCCACCGTGGCACAGCTGTCGTATGTGGTGGCCGGCGTGGCCCTGCTGACGCCGCTGGCGGTGCAGGGCGGCATGGCCCACATCGCGCACCACGCCTTCTCCAAGATCACGCTCTTCTTCGCGGCCGGCGCCATCTACGTGGCCACGCACCTGAAAAAAATCAGCCTCATGGACGGCCTGGGGCGCAAGATGCCCTGGACCTTCGGGGCTTTCGCCGTGGCCTCGCTGTCCATGATCGGCATGCCGCCGGTCTGCGGCTTTGTCAGCAAATGGTACATCGTCAACGGCGCGCTGCAGGCCGGGCAGATCCTCATGTTCCTGGCCTTCATGCTCTCCACCATCCTGAACGCGGGCTACTTCGTGCCGGTGATCTACCGGGCCTTCTTCCGGGAGCCAGGGCCGGATCCGCACTACCATCACTATAAGGAAGCGCCGCTGACCATGGTGATTCCCTTGTGCGCCACGGGTCTGATCTCGGTGATTCTGGGGCTGTACCCCGCCTTGTTCATGGATTTTGTCCGCGTGTTTGGCAAGTTCTAGGGGGCCGCAATATGAGCTTGTTTGGAATGCTGCTTAATGCGCTCAGGGCCAGGACCGGCGTCATCGCCATCCTGTTCTTCCTGGGCCTGGCGGGACTTTGTGTGGCGAACGTGTTTGTCCGCCCCCACGAGGCGGAGTACGTGTTCGACGTCTATCCGGGCTTCTGGGCCATCTTCGGTCTGGTGGGCGGTTTGGCCATGGTCATCATCATGAAAAAGATCGTTCAGCCCATGATCAGCCGGGGAGATGACTACTATGAGCGCAATAACTAGCGGTTTCGTCCACCCCACGGTGGGCTTTTACGCCATGGCGCTGCTCTTGCCGTTTTTGCCCGGCAAGGCCTGGAGATGGCTGCTTCTGATCCCGCCTCTGGTGGCCATCTGGAGCGTCATGACCATCGAGCCGGGGCTGTACGGACAGGTAAACTACCTGGGCCAGACCATGCTGCTTGGCCGCGTGGACAAGCTCTCACTCATCTTCGCCCAGGTCTTCGCGGTGATGAGCCTCATCGGCATGGTCTACGCCCTGCACGTGGAGGACAAGCTCCAGCACATCATGGCCTGCGTGTACGTGGGCGGCGCCTTCGGCTGCACCTTCGCGGGAGACTTCCTGAGCCTGTTCATCTTCTGGGAGCTCATGAGCATCGGCTCGACCTTCCTCATCTGGCTGGCCCGAAACCCCGTCTCCACCAAGGCGGGCTTCCGCTACTTCCTGTACCACACCATCGGCGGGCTCTTCCTCTTGATAGGCCTGCTGTTGCGCTACAAGGCCGTGGGCAACTTCGACTTCGACCACGTAATTCCCGCGCAGATGCAGGTATATGACTGGATGATCCTGCTCGGCTTCTGCGTCAACGCGGCCGTGGTGCCCCTGCACGCGTGGCTGCCCGACGCCTACCCCGAAGGCACGGTCACCGGCTCGGTGTTCATGTGCGCCTTCACCACCAAGACCGCTGTGTACGTGCTTCTGCGCGGCTTCCACGGAGTGGAGGCCCTGGCCATCGCCGGCACGGTCATGTGCGTGTACGGCGTGCTGTACGCGTGCATAGAAAACAACGCCCGGCGCATCCTGTCCTACCACATCGTCTCCCAGGTGGGCTACATGGTGGCCGGCATCGGCATCGGCACGGCGATGACCATGAACGGCGCGGTGGCCCATGCCTACGCGCACATCCTGTACAAGGGCCTGCTCTTCATGGGCGCGGGCTGCCTGCTCTACGCCGCGGGCACCACCAAACTCGACAAGCTGGGCGGCCTGGTGCACCGGCTGCCCTGGGTCATGGTGCTGTACATGGTGGCGGCCCTCTCCATCTCGGGCATGCCGCTGTTCAACGGCTTCATCTCCAAGACCATGACCATCACCGGCGCGGCCGAGGCCCACCGGACCTGGCTGGCCATCGGCATGGAGATCGCCGCGGTGGGCACGTTCCTTTCCGTGGGCATCAAGCTGCCGTACTTCGCCTTCTGGGCCAAGCCGGCCAACAACACCATGGAGCTCAAGCCCATCCCGGTGAACATGTACGTGGGCATGGCCATGGGCGCGGCGCTGTGCATCGCCCAGGGCCTCTATCCGGACATGCTGTACCGCTACCTGCCCTTCGAGATGGAAGAAATGTACCACCCCTGGACCGTGTGGCATGTGCTGCAGGCCCTGTTGCTCCTCGGATTCTCCGGGCTGGCGTTCTACATCACGCGGGACATCATCACCCCGCACGCCAAGACCAACCTGGACTTCGACTTCTTCTACAGGCTCATCGGCCGGGGCGTGCTCGCCCTGGTCTCAAAGCCCCTGGCGTGGATTGACGACCGCTGGACCGAGGCCTACCGGGTCGCGGGTCTGGGCGGTCTGTTGACCCTGGCGCGGGGTACTGTCTGGTTCGACACCAAGGGAATCGACACCGTGGTGGATGGCTCGGCGTATACGGTGCAGAACGTGGGCGTTCTCGGCGCCAAGATTCAGTCCGGCAGACTCCAGGACTACCTGGGACTGGCTGCCGCTCTGGCCTTGGGCATCTTCGCCCTGGT
>Ga0209373_10001201_pt1 | contig 32299 bp, 27 predicted proteins | sample Higcelweek5metaG_FD_187173 | JGI IMG/M metagenome (GOLD analysis project Ga0209373, IMG submission 187173) | Freshwater pond sediment microbial communities from the University of Edinburgh, under environmental carbon perturbations - High... | ecosystem: Environmental > Aquatic > Freshwater >... | reverse complement strand
CTAGTCATTAACGAAGGTGTTTATCTCAAAGATGTACCTAAAGAAGTTTCTTTGGGTTTTTTATATGCTAAATTCGCTCTTTTTCCTTACCGTTTAGAACATTTGTTATCTAAGTTTTTGGGTTGGAACTATTTTCAGAAAAAACGTGTAGAAACGCATTTTAAAAATCAAAAATTCGATGTTGTTATTTCGTTTATGGAAGGAATTCCGTTGAAGTTTCACAACTATTTTTTATCCAAAGCACCTAAACATCTTTCATGGGTTCATACCGATTTATTTCACGACCATTATTCTTTAAGTTGTTTTAAAGATGCTGCTTCAGAACAAGCTTTGTATCAAAAAATGAATACAATTATTTTTGTTTCTGAGGAATCGAAAAAGCAATTTGAAAGGTTGTATGCTATTTCAAACAAAAAAGAAGTGATCTATAATATCATAGATAAAAAAAATATTTTGAGTCATTTTGATGAAAAAGTAACTAAAAATAAAGAAGATAAAATTAACATCGTTGCTGTTGGTCGATTAGAAGTACAAAAGCGTTTTGATCGATTAATTGATGTTGCAAAATTGCTTAAAGAACATTCTTATTCTTTTCAAATTCAGATTATAGGAGAAGGAAGTTTACGAAGTCAATTGGAACATCAAATAACAGAAAATGATGTTGCAGATTGCATTTCTTTGAAGGGTTTTGTAAAATCGCCTTATGCTTTAATGAATGAAAGTGATATTGTGGTAATTTCGTCTGAAACCGAAGGGTTTTCTTTAGTAGTTGCCGAAGCACTTTGTTTGGGTAAGGCCATTGTAAGTACAGCAACGGCTGGTCCGATGGAATTATTAGCTAACGGTGAATATGGAATTATTTGTGACCATACTGTAACTGCTTTGTTTGAAGCTTTACAATCTTTAATTAATGATAGTTCTAAATTAGAGAAATACCAAAAATTAGCTTTAGAGCGAAGTTTGATTTTTGATACCCAAAAGTCAATTGTTGCACTTGAAAATTGTATTGATAATGAATAAGAAAAAAGTACTATTCATCATCAGCAACATGGAAAGTGGCGGCGTATCTAAAAGTATGAGCTCGCTATTAAATGTTATAGACACCAATCGATATGATGTAAGTGTTTTTATAACCAATCCAACAGGTGTTTTTATGGAATTGATTCCCAATACAATTTCGGTAATCAAAGACAAAAAAACACAGTATATTTTTTCCGTCTTTCCTAAAAATTTAAAGTTATTGTTGAAAAACGGCTATTTTTTCTCTTTTTTCATGAGAATTCTTGTAGCTTTATTGATGAAAGTTAATAAAGGAATGGCAGGTTGGGTTTTATCTCGAATGATTTTCAGAATACAAGAAGAGTTCGATTTAGCTGTCGATTTTAATGGACAACATCAATTGTACTATTTGGTTGATTTTGTAAATGCAAAAAAGAAAGTGAGTTTTTTTCATAGCGATTATACCCAATGGGATTATTATTATGCTATGGACAAGCGATATTATCCTAAAATGGATAAAATTTTTACTATATCGCCCACTTGTGTAGCTTCGTTACAAAAGTATTTCCCTCAAGTTCAAGATAAAATTGAATTGTTTGAAAATATTTCTTCACCCCAACTCATTAATAGTTTGTCTGAAGCATTTTCGGTAGCATTAGATGAAAATTCCATAGTAACAATTGGACATTTGTCCAAGAAAAAAGGCACTCCGCTTGCTTTTGAAGTAGCCCGTATTTTAAAAAGAGAGGGTTTTGTTTTTAAGTGGTATTTTATCGGTGAGAATAGTCAAGATCAAGATTATCAGGCCATCATAAAGCAATACGGAATTGAAAATGAAATTGTACTTTTAGGGTTGAAAGTAAATCTGTATCCGTATGTGAAAGCAACAAAAGTTATAGCACATTTATCTGAGTTTGAAGGAAGGTCTATTGCACTTGATGAAGCAAAAATTTTAGAGAAGCCAATCGTGGTTACTTCGTTTTCTACAGTATTAGATCAATTTCAACCGAATATTACTGCTACAATTTGTAACTTTGACGCTCAAGAAATTGCAACAGCAATAAAAGAATTGCTATTGAATCAAGAAGTAAGGAATCAATATTCTTTAAATTTGAGATTACACAAGGGGGATACCACAAACGAAATTCAAAAAATATATCATTTATTAGCGTAATTTGGAAAGCTATACATCACATGATTGGTTGTTATTTTGGGCTTACGGAAGTTTTGCCTTAGTGTTTCTATATAGTCTTCGTATAGTGCTAAATAAGCAAATAGCATTTAATACGGTTCCTTTTATTCCGTATCAATTTAATTACTTCATTTTGTTTTTTGGGGCTTTATTTTTTGCCAATGAGCCTATAGAAATTTATTCAGACAAATGGAATTATCAAAACATTTTCAATTCCATCATCGATAATAATACAACAAAGTTAATGAACACAGAAAGTGGTTTTTATTTTTATAATAAAATCATTGCGGCTTTTACGAATACTTCTTTTGTGTATTTTTTTATCACTGCTTTTTTGTATATTCTAGGATATTTATATTTCATAAACAAAACTTTTGCACCAGCTTATAGAGGTTTGGTTTTTGTTCTTATGATTGCTTCTTTAGGGTTTTATGGTTATGGAACTAATACTATTAGACAAGGATTGGCATTATCTATTTTCATGTTTTTCTTCATGGAAAAAAAAATTAGTTTAAAGTTAATCTTAGGTTCCTTGATTGCAATACTTCTTCATAAAAGTTTATTATTTGTTGTAGTGGTTAACTTTTTTGTAATTAAATACAATCGAAAAGATAATTTTATTTTTGTTTGGGTTCTCTTTTTAGTCTTGTCAATTATATTAGGCGATACATTTGTTGATTTTTTTGGTGATTTTCTAATAGATTCAGACGCTAGAATGAACAGCTATTTGAATGATGAATTTGAAAGTTATGAAGCAGGCTTTAAAATTAATTTCTTGGTTTATTCCATGTTGCCAATTTTATTTGGTTTGTATGTTAAAAGAAAAGGTTTTGAAGATTCTTTTTTCGACAAAATATTTTCTTTGTATATATTAATAAATGCTTTTTGGCTTTTAGTTATTCGATTGCCTTTTACTGATCGATTTGCTTATTTGAGTTGGTTTTTGATTCCTTTTATCGTAATTTATCCTTTCTCGAAAAGTAAAAACTTTCAGCATCAAAATTTTTGGATTGCAGGGTTAATGGTAGTTATTGCATTTGTAAACTTGTTAATATCTACAAAATGATAACGATTTTTACACCTACATATAATCGAGCTCATTTATTAGAGCGACTTTATAAAAGTTTATGCCATCAATCTAATAAAGATTTTGAATGGGTAATTGTAGATGATGGTAGTGTTGATCATACTGAAACAGTAATAGAAAGTTTTCAATTGGAAAATCAAATTTCAATTCAATTCTACAAACAAGAAAATAGCGGAAAACATAGTGCCATAAATAAAGGCGTCTCTTTAGCAAAAGGTGAATTGTTTTTTATTGTAGATAGCGATGATTATCTTTCAGAACACGCTATTGAAGAAGTTTGTTTTTACTTTAATAAGATAAAAAATTTGCCATCAGTTGCTGGTGTTGCAGGTAGACGTATGTATGCAGATTTTTCAATTGTTGGAACTCCAAATTTTGACGAAATGATAAGTAATTCTATCGATATTCGTTACAAGCATAATGTTGCTGGTGATTTGGTGGAAGTTTTTAAAACTACAATATTAAAATCCTATCCTTTCCCAGAAAGTAAAGGTGAAAAGTTTTGTCCAGAAGCGCTAGTTTGGAATCGCATTGCTCTAAATTATGACTTGCTTTTTTTTAATAAAGGAGTTTATATAACCGAATATTTAGAAGGAGGTTTAACTTCTTCAATAGTCAAAATTAGAATGCAGTCTCCAAAATTGTCTACGCTTTACTATGCTGAATTGGAACATTTTGATATTCCTTTCTTCCAAAAGTTAAAGGCAAATATCAATTTTTGGCGCTTTTCATTTAACGTGTCAAAAGATTGGTTTTCAAATTGGAATTGTGTGTCCGTTTTTAATTCTATCATCGGTTTGCCTACAGGATTTTTGATGTATTTAAATGATAAGCGTAAATTATGAGAGTTTTGCAAATCATAAATTCACTAGGAACAGGCGGAGCAGAAAAACTATTGCTTGATACGATTCCTTTGTATCGTGCTCGTGGTATTGAGATGGATGTTTTGTTACTTTGGGACAATAATGCCATGTTTACTCGTGAACTTAAAAAAATGAATTGTTGTAAAATTCATATCATTAAGAAATCCAATCGTATTCAAGATATTTATAATCCGTTTGCTATTTTTAAGATAGCCAAACTTTTAAAACAATATGACTTGGCTCATGTTCATTTATTTCCGGCACAATATTATGTTGTTTTTGCTAATATGTTGAATGGCAGTAAAACTAAATTGGTATTTACGGAACATAATACTACTAATACAAGATTACAACGGAAAATTTTCAAAAGCATAGAAGAATTTATATACAAACGATATGATAAGATTGTCTGTATTACTGAGGAAATCAAGCAGATTTATTCAAATTATTTGCCAAAATTTCAGTCAAAATTTCAGGTAATTCAAAATGGAGTGGCAATTGATAAAATTCAAAATGCAATTCCTTATTTAAAAGAACAGATTCCTTTTTGTTTGAATACTACAGATAAGATTATTCTGCAAGTTGCTGCGTTTCGTGCTCAAAAAGATCAGCCTACATTAATAATGGCTATGTTAAATTTAGATAACTATTTCAAATTATTTTTGGTCGGAGATGGTGATAATCTTGAAAACTGCCAATTACTTTGTAAGGATTTAGGATTAGAGAATCGCGTTTTTTTTCTCGGACAAAGAAATGATATACCACAATTACTTAAGACAGCAGATTATGTAGTTCTGTCTAGTTATTATGAAGGACTTTCATTAGCATCCATTGAAGGTTTAGCATCTGGAAAACCATTTATTGCTTCCGATGTTTTAGGTTTGCACGATATTGTAAAAGGGTATGGACTTTTATTTGAACAAGGAAATTCAGAACAATTAGCTCAAATTATTAATTCTTTAGACTCAAATAGAATATTGTATCAAGAAGTAGCAGCTTCAGGTATGGTTCGAGCTAATGAATTTGACAACAACAAGATGATTTTAAAACATATAGAATTGTATAAAACGATATATGAAAACTAAAATTATCCGTATATCAACTGTGGCGATGTCACTTAATCTGCTTTTGAAAGGGCAACTAAAGTTCCTTTCAAAACACTTTGATGTACTTGCTGTTTCTGGGTATGATGCCGATTTAGAAACGGTTAAAAATAGGGAAGGTGTCCCAATTGTTTCAATTACAATGAAACGTTCAATTGCTCCTTTTCAAGATTTGATTTCTTTGTATAGATTGTATAAATTATTCAAAAAAGAACAACCAACCATTGTACATTCCATTACGCCAAAAGCAGGATTGTTATCTATGGTTGCTGCTAAATATGCCAATGTACCTGTAAGGATTCATACGTTCACAGGTTTGGTTTTTCCTGCTAAAAAAGGACTTTTCCAAAAATTATTAATTCTAATGGACAAAGTTTTGTGCTGGCACGCTACTCATATTATTCCAGAAGGAGCTGGAGTGAAACAGGATTTGTTAGATAATAAGATTACAAACAAACCGCTAGAAGTTATTGCGAATGGCAATGTAAATGGTATTGATACGACTTTTTTTAATTCTAATACAATTTCAGAGCAACAGCAACAAAGCCTAAGAAATGAATTGGGAATTGATTCTTCTGATTTTGTTTTTGTTTTTATTGGTCGATTAGTTACAGATAAAGGAATTAATGAATTAGTTCGAGCTTTTCTTTCGCTAGCAATACCAAATTGTAAACTCCTTTTAGTTGGACCGTTTGAAACGGAAGATCCATTACAACCTGAAACCTTAAAAGCAATTCAGCAAAATGATTCTATTCTGTCTGTTGGGTTTCAACATGACGTTCGCCCTTACTTAGTGATAAGCGATTGTCTAGTTTTTCCTAGTTACCGTGAAGGTTTTCCAAATGTTGTGATGCAAGCTGGAGCCATGGGTTTGCCAAGTATTGTAACCGATATTAATGGAAGTAATGAAATTATTATAGATGGATTTAACGGAACTATTGTGCCTAGCAAGGATGTAACTGCTTTATTGAGAGCCATGATTCGTATGAAAGAAGATGAAACTTGGAGAAGTCAATTACAATCAAACGCCAGATCTTCAATTATCACTCGATATGAACAAAAGATGGTATGGGAAGCACTTTTGATAAAATACAAGGAATTTTTAAAAGTACAATAGTATTATTGCCTTATTAAAAATTCACATCTGTATATTGTATAAGACAATCGTCGTTTTACCATTTTTTTTCAATATTTTTACCGTCTCAAATTAGCAAACAAACCTGTAATGTACAGCACTTTTTTTAAACCTTTATTAGATTTTATTTCGGCCTTATTGGGTTTGCTTTTGTTTAGTCCTATTTTTGTATTTATTACTATTGCGCTTTTTTTTGCTAATAATGGGAAACCCTTTTTTCTTCAAAGACGACCTGGAAAAAATGGAGAAATTTTTACTATCATTAAGTTCAAAACAATGAATGATAAGAAAGATAAAAAAGGCAATTTGTTGTCTGATGCTGAACGATTAACAGCCATTGGGAAATTTGTCAGAAAAACTTCTTTAGATGAAATTCCACAGTTATTCAATGTTTTGAAAGGCGATATGAGTTTAGTAGGACCAAGACCGTTATTAACACAATATATGCATTTGTATTCGCCATATCAAAATCGGCGTCATGAGGTAAAGCCTGGAATAACAGGCTGGGCACAAGTAAACGGAAGAAATGCAATTGATTGGGAAACCAAGTTTGAATTAGATGTGTTTTACGTTGAAAATATTTCTTTTACCTTAGATGTGAAAATCTTGCTAAAAACAGTAAAAAAAATTGTAATCAAAGAAGGGATAAATGCTCAAAATTCAGCTACGATAGAACCATTTAGCGGAACAACTTCTGTTTATGTTTTTGGTGCGGGTGGTCATGGAAAAGTAGTTTTGGATGTGCTTTTATCGGAAAATAAATATGTTGTCAAAGGAATTTTAGATGATGGGCCAAAATCAGACACTTTATTTGGAATTCCCATCAAGAAAAATTTTAATCGACAAAAATTGCAGGCTCGAAATTGTATTGTTGCCATTGGAGATAATGCAATACGAAAAAAAATAGTTACAACTTTAGATACTAATTTTATTATGACCATTCATCCCAATGCTATTGTGTCCAAGTTTGCCAAGATTGGACCCGGAACTCAAATTATGGCGACAGCAGTTATAAATGCAGAAGCTGTAATTGGAAATCATTGTATCATTAATACAGGCGCTATTGTAGAGCATGATTGTAGGATAGAAAATTATGTGCATGTGGCTCCAAACGCTTGTTTGGGTGGAAATGTTACGGTTGGCGAAAAAACGTTAATTGGTATAGGTGCTACAGTCATACCTAATGTTACCATTGGAAAGAATGTCACTGTTGGAGCAGGTTCTTTAGTGTTGCAAGATATTCCAGATAATGCAGTTGTAGTTGGGGCTCCAGCAAAAATTATTAAATATCAAGATTTGAACTAAAATGAAGGAAAAAATATGGCTATCCTCTCCTCATATGGGTGGAACGGAACAAAAATACATACAAGAGGCTTTTGAAACAAACTGGGTAGCTCCTTTGGGACCTAATGTTAATGGCTTTGAGTTCGACTTGGAAAACTATTTTAGTAATCAAGTTCATGTAGCGGCCTTAAGTTCTGGAACAGCTGCTTTGCATTTGGGACTTATTTTATTGGGAGTACAACAAGGTGATGAGGTTATTTGTCAATCGATGACTTTTTCAGCAACTGTGAATCCAATTGTGTATTTAGGTGCAACTCCAATTTTTATTGATAGCGAGTTGGATACTTGGAACATGTGTCCCATTGCATTAGAAGAAGCTATTCAAGATAGAATTGCAAAAGGGAAGAAACCAAAAGCAATCATTCCTGTTCACTTGTATGGAATGCCAGCAAAAATGGATGAAATTATTGAGATAGCTAATCGTTATGAAATTCCAGTTTTAGAGGACAGTGCAGAAGCCTTAGGAAGTGCATACAAAGGTCAAAAATGTGGAACGTTCGGAAGTTTAGCTGCCTTATCCTTTAACGGAAATAAGATTATTACCACTTCTGGAGGTGGCGCTTTGGTAACAAAATCAGAAGTTATAAAAGAGAAAGCAATTTTTTTCGCCACTCAAGCAAGAGATGCCGCACCGCATTATCAGCACAGTGAAATTGGTTACAATTATAGATTAAGTAATATTGCTGCCGGCATTGGTCGCGGTCAAATGGAAGTTCTAGAACAACACGTAGATTTAAGAAGAAAATGGAATCAACGTTATCAAGATTTTTTTGCAACGATTCCAAATGTTACTGTTTTGAAAGAACCTTCAAACGATTTTTATTCGAATCATTGGTTAACAGCAATTGTTTTAGCATCTTTTGAACAACGAGAAGCATTGCGATTTGAATTTGAATCTCAAAATATAGAAACTCGACCTTTATGGAAACCTATGCATTTACAGCCAGTTTTTGAAATGTATCCATTTTATGGTACTTCGGTGGCAGCATCTTTATTTGAAAATGGTTTGTGTTTGCCTTCCGGTTCTAATTTGACTGAAAATCAGTGGGAAAGAATTGTTCTTGTTTTAGAGGTTTTTTTTAAAAATAAAAAGTAAAGCTTTAAATCACAATCACTTTGATAAGTTGTTGTATTTTTGTAACCCCAATTTAAATACTATTTAATTGTCAAAATTTAACTCAAATACTGCTAAAAAATCAATTTTTAAGGAATTAACTAAAGATTTTTTTGAAAATCGATTCAGTAATTTAGCCTATTTGCCACGATGGGTTATTTTCTGTATTGATATGGTTATAGTAATGTTTGCTGGTATAATAACCTATTTTATCGTTGCTAATTTAACTTTTAAGAGTTATGATACTTATTCTGTTTCCATCCGATATTTTATAACACTTTTAACTTACGCTTTTTTCTTTTTTGCTTTCAGAACCTATGCTGGGATAATAAGACATTCGAGTTTTATTGATGGAATGCGCTTGTTGTTGGCTACCTCTTTTGCGTTTTTTTCATTAGTGGTTTTAAATTATACTCATTTTTTTGTTCATGAAACGAAGATTTTTTTAATGCCTGAACTTTTTATTCACGGTGTTATATCATTTGTTCTTCTGTTTTTATTTAGAATTTTGGTAAAGTTTTTATTTGAGACTTACGTTGAATTGGAGAACAAAGACCAAATAAAAAAAATTGTTGTTTTTGGTATTGATGCAAATGCTTTTGCATTAGCGAAAGCCTTAAACTCTGAACAGCCAAAACGATATAAAGTTGTGGCATTTATTGAGAAAACAAATGCTAACAGAACCAAACAGGTTTTAGGATTGCCAATCGTAAGCTTCAAACAAAATGCTTCTGAAATTATTAGAAAATTCGATGCTACCGGTATTATTTTAAGCGATTATACACTAACTAAAGAAGAGCAATTAAAAATAGTAGACGATTGTTTGGAGCATAACTTTCAAGTGCTTTCAACACAAACAGTAAAGAATTGGGAAGACCAAAAGAGTATCACAAAAAATATTAAACAATTTGATATTAAAGATTTACTGGAAAGACAACCTATTGTTATTCAAAATAAATTGATATCAAAACAAATTCATAATAAAACGGTATTAGTAACAGGTGCAGCTGGATCTATTGGAAGCGAAATTGTGCAACAAGTTTTAGCTTTTGAACCTGCAAAAATTGTTTTGGTAGATCAAGCAGAAACACCATTGTATGAATTAGGTTTATTAGTAAAACCCAATCTACAAAACACTACTTATATCCCATTTGTCGCCGATATTAAAGATGCTTTTATAATGGAGCAAATTTTAAGTAAGCATCAACCAGATGTTATTTATCATGCTGCTGCTTACAAGCACGTACCTATTATGGAAACCAATGCTTATCAAGCGGTTTTGACCAATGTTTTAGGAACAAAAATACTGGCAGATTTAGCTATTAAATATCAAGTGGCTTCGTTTGTTATGGTTTCTACTGATAAAGCGGTAAACCCTAGTAATGTTATGGGAGCAAGCAAGAGAATTGCAGAATTATACGTGCAATCCTTATTTATGCAATCACAATCAAAAACTTCAAGAGCGACCAAATTCATTACCACTCGTTTTGGTAATGTTTTGGGTTCAAATGGTTCAGTCGTGCCTTTATTTACAAAGCAAATTCAAGAAGGTGGACCTATAACCATAACGCATCCTGATATCATTCGCTATTTTATGACGATTCCTGAGGCATGCCAGTTGGTTTTAGAGGCTGGTTCTATGGGTAATGGTGGTGAAATCTATATTTTTGATATGGGACAACCGGTTAGAATAATTGATTTAGCTTATAAAATGATTCGTCTTGCTGGATTTATTCCAGAAGAAGATATTAAAATAGAAGTGGTAGGATTACGTCCAGGAGAAAAGTTATTTGAGGAATTACTAAACGACGCTGCTAAAACATTACCAACTCACCATGATAAAATCATGATTGCTCAAGAATACAATGTAACAGATTTTGATTCTTTTATATCGCAATTAGAAAATTTGATGCAATACGCAAAAAAAATGCAGTCTGATGAGGTGGTTGCCGAAATGAAAAAGATTGTTCCAGAATTTAAAAGCAGGAATTCGGTATATGAAAACCTCGATTAATTTGATTTCTTGAAAGTTTAATAAAGTGCGTTATATTTGCACAGTTTTATGATACAACATATGAAAAGAATATTTTTTTTATCAACTTGGATATTTTTGTTACCTTTTTTATTTTTTTCTTGTGCTTCAAGAGAGAAGATAGTGTACTTACAAAGTCCTATTTCAGTTTCAGAAACGTCAGAATTTGAAACCAAAATTAAACCAGACGATATTTTAGCCATTGTTGTTAGTTCAGAAAACCCTGAAGTATCGGCACCCTATAATTCGGTAGCTGTAACGCTTCAAAATTCAAGTTCAGATTCAGGCCAATCAAATCAAATCCAAACGTATTTAGTGGATAAAAATGGATACATAGAATTTCCTATTTTAAAAAAGATTAAGCTATCAGGTTATACTAAAGAACAAGCAATAGATTTGCTAAAAGAAAAGCTAAAAGACCATGTTGCAGATGCGAGCATTAATCTGAGAATTTTAAATTATAAAATTACAGTTTTAGGTGAAGTTAATAAACCAGGTACTTACCCAATACAAAGCGAGCGTATTACACTCCTAGAAGCATTAGGTCAAGCAGGTGATTTAACTATCTACGGAAAGCGCAATAATATTTTAATCATAAGAGAGGAAAACGGTAAAAAAATATCACAACGTGTTGATATTACAAAATCAGATTTCATCAATTCGTCTTATTATTATTTAGCACAAAATGATGTTATTTACATCGAACCTAACAAAACTAAAATTAATTCATCAACTGTAGGACCTAATATTGCCATTGGAATATCTGCCCTGTCATTAGTTGTAACAATACTTGCTTTAACTATTAACTAAATCATGCAACATCAAATTCAAAATAAAACTAATTTTAATTTTAAAGAGGAACTAGTAAAGTACGTTTCTCAATGGAAATGGTTTGCGATTAGTTTTTTTATATGTTTGTCAATAGCGTTTGCTTATTTACGTTACACGGTGCCTACATATAAAGCTGTTTCGAATATCATGATTAAAGATGAGCGAAAGTCGGGTATTGCATCTGAATTGGCGGCTTTTTCAGATATTTCTGCAATCTCTAGTGCAAAAAGTACTGTTGACAACGAGTTATATGTATTACGTTCTAAATCGTTAGTAGGGAAAACCATATTAGATTTGAAATTGCAATATGCCTACTATGGTGTAGGTCGCATTTTGTCAGGAGAAATGTATGGTGATTTACCATTTGAATTAACTATTCTAAATGATTCAATACAGGCGCCTATAAATCAATACTTTTCTTTTTTTATTACGCCAAACAAAAAAGGTTTTGCTATAGAAGATGAAATTTCAGGCGAAGTTTTGTCTAATCAAAAATATAATTTTCCGTTTGTCTTTATGGGGCAAAAAATGATAGTTAAAGAAAATCAAATTCATGAAACGGAGTTAGGAAAGAAAGTGTTAGTTAAAGTATTTCCTTTTGATGGTTTAGTGGAGAGTTACTACAATCGTTTACAAGTAACGGCAGCAGACAAATATTCATCTGTTTTGTTTTTGTCTTTTACAGATGCGGTTAAAGGCAAAGCAGCCGATTTTTTAGATAAATTGGTAGAAAATTACAATTTAGATGGAATAAACGACAAAAAGTTTGTTTCTGAAAATACTCTTGAATTTATAGAGAATAGATTAAATCTTATAACGCAAGAACTTTCAGGGGTTGAAAAAAATCTGGAAACATTTAAAAAAGAAAATAAAGTAACAGATATTGTTTCTGAAGCGGAGTTGTACTTAGGTTCTGCAAGCGAACTTGAAAAAGCATTTGCAGCAAAGAGTACACAAGTGCAAGTTATTTCTACGCTTCAAGATTATCTTAAAAGTACTTCTTTAAATGATGTACTTCCAACAAATTTGATTAGCGGAGAAGCTAGTGATCAAATAGCATCTTACAATGCATTGGTGATTCAAAAACAAAAAATGGCTACTTCAGCCGGACCTCAAAATAAAACCATTCTACAGTTAGAACAAAAAATAAAGGCATTACAAGTTACAATTTCTACAAGTCTTCAACAAATGAAACAACAATTAACTATTGAGTTAAATGGACTTCGAAGACAAAATAATACGATGGCAAGTAGAATTTCTAAAGTGCCTACACAAGAATTAGAGTTCAGAGATATCAATAGGAGACAAACTATTAAAGAGTCTTTGTATTTATATCTTCTTCAAAAAAGAGAGGAAACGGCTATTACTTTGGCTGTAACAGCTCCAAATGCAAAAATTATTGATCGTGCTTTAGTTTCAAATGCTCCTGTTTCTCCAAACAGACAAATTATTTATTTGGGTAGTTTGTTTTTAGGTTTTTTACTACCATTTTCGGTGATTTATTTGAGAGATTTAGTAGATACTAAAATTAAATCTAGATTGGATTTTGAAAAAATTACCTCAATACCTGTTATTGGTGAAGTTCCCAAATTGGATGCCGGAAATCTAATTACAAATGATAATCTGAGAAGTGGAACTGCTGAAGCATTACGTATAATTCGAACAAACTTAGAGTTTTTCTTTACTAATAAACCTGAAGGAAAAGGAAAGAAAATATTTGTAACTTCTACTTATCCAAAAGAAGGAAAAACATTTATATCGGTAAATTTAGCAACTATTTTGGCACAAACTGATAAAAAAGTGTTGTTAATGGGATTAGACATTCGTAATCCTAAAATATCAGAATATATAACAACACCTACTAAAGGAATAACAAGTTATATTTCATCAAAAGAAAAGGTAGTGTTGAAAGATTACATCTATCCGTCTGGAATTGCAGCTAATTTTGATGTTTTGCCAGCTGGAATTATCCCGCCAAATCCTTCTGAATTACTGATGTCAAAAGCACTAGAAAATTTATTGGCTGAGATTGAAGATATTTATGATTATATTGTGGTAGATACAGCGCCTATTTCACTAGTAACCGATACAACACTAATTGCCAAATATGCCGATGTGTTCTTGTATGTTACAAGAGCTAACTATTTAGATAGAAGAATGATTCCTTACATTGAAAAATTATATTCAGATCAAAATTTACCTAGTATGTCGGTACTTGTCAACGATACACAAGTTAGTACAACTTATGGTTACGGTTATGGTTACGGTTATGGAGTAGAAGAAAAATCTATCCCTTTTTGGAAAAAATGGTTCCTAAAATAATTATTTAAAAAATACATTTTTAGACATAGCCTCTTCTAAAGTTTGATGGTTTTTGACTGTCACTTTGTTTTGAAAAGCCGCTACGTGATTTTTGTGATGAATATCAGAACCTACAAAATCATATAGATTTTCTTTTAAAAGATAATCAGCAATTTCAGCTACATTTTTACCATAGTAGCCTACGGTAGCTAATAAATTTAACTGAAATAAGCAGCCTGCTTTTTTTAGTTTTACAAATTCTTTTTTATTGGAATGAAAGTAATTGTAACGCTCCGGATGTGCTAAAACCAATTGATATCCTTTTAGTTGCAACTCAAAAAGAAAATCATATAACTGAATTGGCGCATTCAAATACGACATTTCAATTAGAATGAAATTATCTTTCAGAGAAAGTAGTTTTTCTTGTTGTGCTAAACGCACTAAATTTTCATCCAAAAAATATTCAGAGGCATATTGAAGCGATACTTGTTTCGAAAGTTCAGGTAGTTCACTATGAACTAAATTGTATGCATCACCAATTGATGCTGAAGTATTATCCCACACATTTTTCATCGTATGTGGCGTAGTAATCACTTTTGAAAAGCCAAAATCAATCATCGACTCCAATAAAAATTCAGAATCTTTAATTTTTTGAGCCCCATCGTCTATTCCTGGTAAAACATGAGAATGAATATCTACATATCCTGATGGAATTAATTCGGCTAATTTAGGTTTAGATTTAAAAAGCGATAACATGATTTGGAATTTGCTACAAAATTAAACTATTTGTATTAATATTTGATTATCAATTGGCTATTATCCATTCAATAAGTTTGTATCGTAACCAAAATAGTTTAATTTTGAAACGTTAATAAAGAAAGTACCCTAATTCATGAATAAAACTGAATTTTCAGAAGAAGAATGGTTGTTTGAGATAGCTCCAAAAGACAAGTTTTTCTCGTTAAATCTTAAAGAAGTTTGGCGTTATCGAGATTTGCTTATGTTGTTTGTAAAACGCGATGTGGTAACAGTTTACAAGCAAACTATTTTAGGACCATTGTGGTATTTAATTCAGCCTTTATTTACCTCTGTTATTTTTACAATTATTTTTAATAATGTGGCTGGTATTAAAACAGGAGATACACCTGCTTTCTTATTTAATTTAGGAGGTGTAATGGTTTGGAGTTATTTTACTTCTTGCTTGAATGATACATCAGATACTTTTAAAAAAAATGCCTCCATATTTGGTAAAGTTTATTTTCCAAGACTAATAGTTCCTTTATCTATTGTAATTTCTAATTTGGTAAAATTTGGTATTCAGTTTCTAATTTTTGTTGCTTTCTATGTGTTTTATCTAACACAAGGAATGAAAATGCAACTTACCACATCAACACTTTTTTTTCCAATATTAGTTGCCATTATGGGAATACTAGGTTTAGGATTAGGAATGATTATATCTTCATTGGTTACTAAATATCGCGATTTAAGTTTCTTGGTAGGGTTTGGAGTACAGTTGTTAATGTATGTTTCTGCAGTAATGTACCCAATGGCTTTGTTAAAAGAAAAATTGCCCGATTTCGGTTGGTTAATTGAATATAATCCTTTAGCTTATGTTATTGAAACCGCACGTTATATGTTGTTACATGAAGGAAGTATTTCTGTTTCAGGTTTGCTTTATACAGCAGTTGTAACAATCGTTGTGTTTTTTGTAGGGTTATTGATTTTTAATAAAACGGAAAAGAGTTTTATTGATACAGTTTAGTAAGAGAATGAGTAAAAAAGACATCATATTAAAAGCCGAAAATATTTCTAAACAATACCGTTTAGGAACTGTGGGTACTGGGACATTGAGTCATGATTTGAATCGATGGTGGCATACTATTCGTGGAAAAGAAGATCCTTATTTGAAAGTGGGAGAAACTAACGATAGAAGCTCAAAGGGAAACAGCGACTATGTTTGGGCATTACAAGATATTAATTTTGAAGTAAATAGAGGAGAGGTTTTAGGTATTATTGGAAAAAATGGTGCTGGAAAATCAACCTTGTTAAAGATATTGTCAAAAGTTACCGCTCCTACAACAGGAGTAATTAAATCAAGAGGAAGAATTGCTTCTTTGTTAGAAGTAGGTACTGGTTTTAATCCTGAATTAACAGGTAGAGAAAACATCTATTTAAATGGGGCTATTTTAGGAATGACTAAAAAAGAAATCACCTCTAAGTTAGATGAAATTATCGCTTTTAGTGGTTGCGAACGTTATATTGATACGCCAACAAAGCGCTACAGTAGCGGAATGACCGTTCGTTTGGCTTTTGCAGTAGCTGCATTTTTAGAGCCTGAAATTTTAGTTGTTGACGAAGTATTAGCTGTTGGTGATGCCGAATTTCAAAAGAAAGCCATTGGTAAAATGCAAGACATTTCTAAAAGCGAGGGCAGAACTGTGTTATTTGTGAGTCACAACATGGCGGCAGTTAGAAGTTTATGTACAAGAGGAATGTTGATTGAAAATGGAAAAACTATTTTCTTTGGGGATATTGATGAAACTATCGATTTATACTTAAAAAGTAGTATTTTTTCGTTTAATAGTAATAATTATATTGAGTTTGATGAAAAAGAAACTCCTATTCAAATTTCCAAATTTGAAGTTAGTTCATTGAATTCAAAAGGAGAACGTTCAAATTCAAGTGGTGTTTTAATGGGGAATATTTTAGAGTTTTCCATTTTTGTGTTGACAAATCAAGCGTATAATAATTTAAAAGCCAGTATTATTATTTCAACAGCCAGTGGTACAAGAATTGCGGCAATACGCTCACACGAAATAACAGATTTTATTTTTGATTCAAATGGAGATTTTGTTTTTAAAGCAACTGCTTCAGATTTAAAATTAATGCCAGGTGATTACGTAGTTACAATTGCTTTGGCAGAAAATAATACTACTATTGATATAAAAGAAGAGTGTTTAGGTTTTACAGTAGTACCTAATGATGTTTATGGAACAGGAAGAATTCCAAAAGGGAATTTATATGTTTATTCTGATGCGAAATGGGAATTAAATCAAAAATAAAATATTGGTTATCAAAAAAATTGAAAAATGTATTGGAATATGAAAAACTTCCAGTACTAATTCAGCCATCAAGCAATATTGAAGTTGGTAAAGAAACTTTTCACAATGGAAATTTTGAAATAAGAGGTTCTGGTAAAATTAAGATTGGTTCATTTTGCGCATTAGGTAGGGATATAAAATTTATTACATCTAATCACGATTATAATTTTGCAGTGATGCAATATGGTTTTTACAAAAAATATTTTCAAGAAAAACCCAAAAAAGCTAAGCTTTATTCAAACAAGTTTTCAATAGAAATTGGAAGTGACGTTTGGATTGGTGACAATGTAAGTGTTTTACCAAATGTTAAAATTGGTCATGGCGCTATAATTGGAACGGGAAGCGTAGTTACTAAAGATGTTGAGCCTTACACTATCATTGGGGGAGTTCCAGCAAAGTTTATAAAAGACAGATTTCCTGAAACTTCAAAAAAATTACTTCTAGCTTCAGAATGGTGGAACTGGGATGACGAAAAAATTAAGGCAAATAAAGATTTCTTCTTTAAAAATTATAATGCTAATGAATAAAATTCATGTTTATTGGTGGGCACTCAAAGCACAAGGAGAGATTGATAACTATGGAGATATTTTAGCTCCATTTTTAGCAGAAAAATTATCTGGTAAAAAAGTGGTTAAAGTTTCGCATCCTATGCAACGCTGGTATAAATGGTTTATTAAGCATTATGTTACCGTTGGAAGTGTTATTTGCGCTGCCAGTAAAAATTCAATTGTTTGGGGAAGTGGCATTATAAAAAAAAATGAAAATGTTAGAGCTGCAAATTTTGTAGCTGTTAGAGGGCCAAGAACTAGAAAGCGTTTAATAGAATTAGGATATCAAGTTCCAGAAGTATATGGAGATCCTGCTCTTTTGTTACCAAAATTCATCTCAAATGTAGCAGAGAAAAAATATGCATTAGGAATTATTCCGCATTATGTTGATTACGATACTGTTGTTGCTCAATTTAAAGATGACACAACAGTTAAAATAATTAATTTAATGACTAATGATGTTGTAAAGACAACTCAAGAAATATTAGAATGTAAACAAATTATTTCTTCTTCTTTACACGGAGTAATTGTTTCACATGCGTATGAAATTCCAGCTTTATGGGTTAAATTTTCTAATAAATTAGCTGGAGATAACGTAAAGTTTTATGATTATTTTGAGTCATTAAATATCACGTATTCTCAAGAATTTTACGTTAATCCTTCTGAAAGTTCGATTGCTGATTTTGAAAAACTGTTAAATGAAAATACTTCTGTTTTATTGCCATCAAAAGATAAGTTAATACAAACACAAGAAGCTTTATTTGCTTCGTGTCCGTTTAAAAAATGAGAAAAGGAGCAAATATTTCAAAGGATGTATTATTAAACCCGAGTGTTTCTTCTCATCGGGTAATTATTCCTTTGTATATTCCAAATGAAGAAAATTATTACAAAGAAGCCTATCAAATATTTGAATATTGTTTGTTTTCGGTTATTAAAACTAGCGCAACTCAATTAAAAATATCCGTAATAAGTAATAACTCATGTGATTCGGTAAACGACAAACTTTACGTACTACAAAAAAAAGGATTTATTGATGAGTTAATTATTGAAAAAGAAGCTATCGGAAAAATCAATAGTATTCTAAAAGCACTAAGAACAGCTGAAGAACGATTAATAACTATTACTGATGCCGATGTTTTGTTTTGTAATGGATGGGAAGAAGCCGTTTCGGAAGTTTTTGAAGCATTTCCAAGAGCAGGAGCTGTTTCGCCTGTGCCCGTTTTTAGAAAACATTTCCACTTAACCGCTAATATTTGGATTCGAAACCTTTTTTCAAAGCGTCTCTTTTTTAAACCAGTTAAAAATATTACCGCATTAACCCGATTTGCTAACAGCATTGGTTGGCCTTGGCTTGATGAAAAATGGAAAGATACAATAGGAACATTAACCTCTAAAAACGGAACCGTTGCTGTTTTGGGTTGTCCTCACTTTGTAGCAACTTATAAAAGAGAAGTTTTTCAAGAATTGCCTAAAGAGAACAGCAAATTTAAATTAGGTGGCGACAGCGAATATTTATATACAGATGAACCTGTTTTAAAAATGGGAGGCTATCGTTTGTCAACATACGATAATTATGCGTATCATTTAGGAAATCAAATAGAACCTTGGATGAATGAAATATATAATTCGGTTCTAGAGGTTTCAAAAAAAGAAAACGAATATTCTAAACTTAGTATTTTAGAAAAAAATCGATTAGAATATTTGTTTTCAGAATATCTATTTAAAAAAATATTGTACTTTAAACCTATAAAAAGAATGCTTTTAAAAAGCAAAGGTCTAACGTCAACACAAATAAATAATTTCACATCTTGATTACCTTAGTTTTAACCAATAGAAATCGCGATATCCGAATCATTAAAAATTGTTTAGATTCTCTTCAAAACCAATCTGATATTGATTTTGAATGGTTTCTTGTTGACTATGGTTCAAACGAAACGTATTTGAACGAACTAAACGCATTAGTGCTTCTGTATCCTCAAATTCAATTTATTTCTTGTCCTACTTCAGGTCAGTTATGGAGCAAATGTCGTGCTATCAATATTGCGCTTCAAAAGGCTACCCAACCTTATTTTGTGGTAGGTGATATCGATTTGATTTTTCATCCAAAATATATTGAAACTTTAAAAAGTGTAGCAAATCCTAATGTCGTACATTATTTTCAATACGGATTTTTAAATGAAACAGAATCGGTTAAAAAACAAAGTTTTGAAGATTTTAAAGTCGATTTTAAAGGAGGTAAAGATGTAACAGGAAATACCATGTTTCCAACCGAAGTTTTAAAAAGCGTCAATGGTTTTGATGAGTTTTATCAAGGTTGGGGCGCAGAAGATACCGATGCGCATATTCGAATGCAAAATTTAGGATTACAAGTTGCATTTTATGAAGAACAAATTCTGGTTAAACATCAATGGCATCCAAAAGCGTATCGCAGTAAAAAGAGTACACATCCTTATCATTCACAATTAGAGCGAATCAATCATGCTTACATGATTCAAACACAAAAAAATAAGCGTACGGTAGTTAATCAGTATCAAAATTGGGGACAATTAACCCATGATGCCGATTATCAAAAGTTGCAATTTCCAGAAAAGAAAATAATTGTTTCCTCTTCCTCACTTCAAGTAAATGCTTTATTAGCCCAATTGAAAAATTTTAAAAATGAAGTAATTCAAATAGAAATTCATGACCTTTCTAGTGCAGAGAAAAATAAAAATCGCATCAAAAGAATTCTAGGGAAAAAAGCACTGCCTTTTTATAAAATGGAATATGTAAACAATCTAGTTTTAGAAGAAATTATAAAAAATTATCGCAATTGTCCTTATCGTTATTCGTTTGATAGACAAACTAATAAAATTGTTTTAGTTCTAAATTTTGTAGCATGAAAATTTTAATGGTTTCCATACCTACTTTGCATTTCTTTCGTTGGGCCAATCAATTACAAGATGCCGGACATGAAGTGTATTGGTTTGATATTACAGGAATGAGCCAGCCCGTTTCTAAAATTTCATGGATAAAACAAAAATTAGATTGGAAATTAAAATGGGATTATCCAGGACGCCTATTGGTTAAAAATAAGTTTCCGAAATTATATAAATTCATTCAGCAATTTAACGAAAAAGACACGGCGAAAACTTTTGAAAACTATTTGAATGAAATTCAACCCGATGTTGTGCACAGCTTTGCTTTGTATTTGTCTTGTTCTCCAATAATTGAAGTTATGGAGAAAAATCCAACTCAAAAATGGATTTATTCATCTTGGGGAAGCGATTTGTTTTACTTTCAAAATGAACCCACTTATTTAAAAGATATTAAACGTGTTCTACCACGAATTAATTATTTGTTTACCGATTGCCAGCGCGATTATGAAATAGCCAAACAGTACGGATTTACAGGTGAATTTTTAGGTGTATTTCCCGGTGGCGGCGGTTTCGAGTTGAACGAAATGGAAAAATATAAATTACCCATTTCACAACGAAAAAACATTTTAATAAAAGGTTTTCAAGGTCGTTCAGGAAGAGCGATTCCGGTTTTAAAAGCGATTGCAACTTTAAAAGAACAATTACTTAATTTTGAAATTGTAGTTTTTGGATCTGATCCTCAAACTTTTGAATATGTAACCAATTCGGAGTTAAAAAAGTGGAAGAATTTCCAAATTTTAGGCAAAATTCCACATGAAGAAGTATTAAGATTAATGGGGAAATCTTTAATTTATATAGGAAATAGTAATTCAGATGGCATGCCTAATACGATGCTTGAAGCTATTTTTATGGGAGCATTTCCAATTCAATCCAATCCTGGTGGTGCTACTGCCGAGTTAATTCAAAACGGAGCGAATGGTTTGTTGATTGAAGATTGTGAAGACGTACAAAAAATAAAAGAAATTGTAAATCACGCTATCAATAATTGTAATTTTGAAAAAGCTGAAAGTTTAAATCAAATAGAAATTGTTCCAAAGTTACACTACATGAAAGTTAAAAATGAAGTGATTTCTATCTATAAAAAATTAAATTAAAATGAAAAAAGTTGCCATCATTCCACTTAGAAAAGGTTCTAAAGGAATTCCAGGAAAAAATAAAAAGAAAATGTTAGGTCGTCCTTTATTTTCATGGGTTTTAGGTGCCGCTATTTTTTCTGATTTGGACGAAGTTTATGTGTTTACAGATGACGAGGAAATTTTAAAATTTATAAGCAAAGAATATCATTGGACAAGTAAAGTAAAAGGGTTACTTCGTAATGATGAAAATGCAAATGATACCGCATCTACAGAAAGTGCTATGGTAGAGTTTGCTGAAAAAATCAATCACGATTTTGATGTTTTATGTTTGTTACAAGCTACGTCGCCTTTAACTACGTCACAAGATATTAATAATGCTTTATTTCAAATAAGCGTTGAGGGAAAAACATCAGCATTAAGTGTCGTAAAAACACATCGTTTTACTTGGAATGCAGATGGAACACCTCAAAATTACGATGTTTTTAACCGACCAAGAAGGCAAGATTTTGCTGGTTTATTGATGGAAAATGGAGCTGTTTATGCTACAACAAAAGACGCTTTCATTAAAAGTAAAAACAGAGTAAGTGAAACTATAGGTTTGGTTGAAATGCCTGAGGAAACTTTAATGGAAATCGATAGCCTTTCTGATTGGACTATTATCGAAAATTTATTAGCGGAACGTCAAAAATCTTTCAAAAAGCAAGAGCGAATTAATTATTTAGTATTAGATGTTGATGGCGTTTTTACAGATGGATGTGTCTATTATGGTGCAGAAGGCGAGTTGATGAAAAAGTTTGATATGCGTGACGGTATGGGATTAGAAATCTTAAGACAAAATAAAGTTGAGGTTGTAGTTGTTACATCAGAAAACTCTGATTTAGTTGCTAAACGCATGCAGAAACTTCAAATCAAACATACATTTTTAGGAGTAAAAGATAAGTATTCCTTTCTGCAAAATTTTATAAATCAACAACAAACTTCATGGGCTAATTTGGCTTATGTAGGAGATGATGTGAACGATTTGGCTAATCTTTGCACGGTAGGTTGGTCATTTGCTCCAGCTAATGCTACATCAATTGTAAAACAACAAGTAGATTTTACTTTGTCAAATAATTCTGCTGCTGGTGCTATTAGAGAAGTTTGTGAATGGATAATGAATTATAATAAAAGATTTTAATCATCTTTTAGCCCTACTCAATTATTAAAACGTAAGAAAACGTTATCGTTCATAAATAACTGAAGATTAACAGTGATTAGTTGTGATTATTCGATAAAATTATTTTTCTTTGCCTTTCTAATAGAATGAAAATGACAGAATATAAAAAACCTTACGTAATTGCCGAAATTGGTTGTAACCATAAAGGTGAAATGGAAATCGCAAAAGAATTAATCAAAATAGCTAAAATATTTTGTAATGCGGATTCAGTAAAATTTCAGAAACGTAACAATAAAGAATTATTGACTGAGGATCAATACAATGCGCCACACCCTAATCCTGCAAACTCTTATGGAGATACTTATGGTGCGCATAGAGAATATTTAGAATTTGATGTTAATCAACACGCTGAATTGAAAGCGTATTGTGAGGAAATCGGTATTGTGTATTCAACTTCAGTTTGGGATACTACTTCAGCGAAAGAAATTGCATCTTTAAATCCAGAGTATATAAAAATTCCTTCTGCATGTAACAACAATTACGATATGTTAGGTTGGTTATGTGATAACTATAAAGGAGAAATTCACATTTCAACTGGAATGACTACTAAAGGAGAAGCTGATGAATTGGTTAACTTTTTCATCGAAAAAGGTAGAAATAAAGATTTAGTATTATACAATTGTACTTCTGGATATCCAGTTCCATTTGAAGATGTTTGCTTATTAGATATCAATTTATTGATTGAAAAATATGGAGACAAAGTAAAACATATTGGTTTTTCTGGACATCATTTAGGAATTGCAGTTGACGTTGCTGCTTATACTTTAGGAGCAAATGTTATTGAACGCCATTATACAATTGATAGAACTTGGAAAGGTACTGATCATGCAGCATCTTTAGAACCAGAAGGTTTACGTAAATTATGTCGTGATTTAAAAGCGGTTAGTAAAGCACTTAGCTTTAAAAGTCAAGATATTTTACCAATTGAGCAAGTACAACGCGATAAGTTGAAAAATAAAAAAGTATAATTTTTATGCTTAAAAATACCATCCGATTATTTTGGTGGAACGAAAAAATTATCCAAGGCAAATCCAAAGAAAATTATGGGGATGTCTTGGGTAAATTTTTAGTGGAAAAAATATCGGGTAAAAAAGTGGTTTTTGCTTGGCCTAAAAAGTTTTCTTTTTTAGATTTCTTCTCACCCATTTATGTAACTATTGGAAGCATTTTAGCTAATGTAAATCATAAATGTATCGTTTGGGGAAGTGGCATTATCAATAAGGAAATTAAAATTAAAAATGCTAAATTTTTAGCAGTTCGAGGTCCTCAAACCCGAAAGTATTTAATGGATTTAGGTTATGAAGTGCCAGCAATTTATGGTGATCCTGCTTTGTTATTGCCTCGTTATTTTAATCCGAAAGTAGAAAAGAAATATCAATACGGCATCGTTCCGCATTACAACGATTATAAAGTAGTAGAGAAGTGGTTTGAAAACAGACCTGATATTCATTTAATAGATATGATGACTAATGATATTGAGTCTAAAACAATCGAATTTTTACAATGTGAAAGAATAATTTCTTCTTCCTTGCACGGTGTAATTATTGCTCATACTTATGGGATTCCGGCTGTTTGGCAAAAATTTTCAGACAAAGTTTTTGGTGATGATATCAAATATCAAGATTACTTGGAATCGGTTCAAATTCCATTTTATCATCCTGAAATAAAAACAGAAGCCTACACTAATGATGAAATGAGTGGTTTGTTTGATCAATACGTTTCATTACCAAATCCTCAAGTGTTAGAAGATTTAAGAAATGGATTAATGCAGGTTTGTCCTTTTAAAAATTGATATGAATAGCATCAGTTCCCAAGACGAAATAAAAAAAATAATTCTTCATATTGAAGAAAAATGGCCAGTTGAAAAATGGGAAATAAATCATATCAAAATATGGCCTTATCTCCGAATTAAACTGTACATTCATCTTTTAATGATGATGAATAAAAAGCTAGAAAAAGAGGAAACAACTTCTGATGTTAAGCAACCTTCTAGTTCAAAAAAAACGATATTTTCTAAGCTGTTTTTAATTTTTTCTTCTTTTTTTAAGTTGAATTTTTTCTTCTTCAGTTTAAAAAAGAAATCACATTTATTATTCGGTTCACACATTCATAGGGTAAAGCAAAACGGACTTTATTTTAACCGATTTTATGATTCTTTAGTGGATATTCATTATCTTAAAAATGAGGTTTATAATGTAGAATATCAAAAAGTTTATCCTAATACTTTTAATAAAGAAGCTGTTATTTCTTTAGAACAAGAAGTAAGAAATTATAAAAATTTATTAAAGTTTAAAGAAAAGTTTACGCTTAAAAACGATAGTATTTCTTTAGAAAATTATGAAGATTTTTATGCTTATTTAAAGCAATTGCCTATCCGATTGGATTTGTTACGATTCTCTGTTTCAGATTTGAAAAACTGGTCTAGACGAGTTATTGCTTTGCAACCTTTCTTTAGAAGATTTTATAAGAAGACACAGCCTAAAACATTAGTTTTTTTAGGTTTCTATGGTTATGACGATTTGTATGCAGCTCTTTTAACCGCAAATCAAATGGGAATAAAAACGGTTGATTTTCAGCACGGTCCGCAAACGAATATTCACATGGTTTTTTCAGCATGGACTAAGTTTCCATTAGAAGGATATGATTTATTGCCAAAAGAATTTTGGAATTGGGATGAATTCTCAAAAATGAATATTGAAAAATGGTGTTATAAAAATAAGAGTATTGCAAAAGTGGTGGGACAGCCATTCGTTAATTATTGGTTGAAGCATAATCATTTTGAAAGAAGCGAGAGCAACACTATTATTTACAGTTTACAAACATTTCCTTTTGAAATTCAAGATATGTTAACGCCAAAAATTATTCAATTAATAAAAGAGTTACCATTTCAATGGATATTACGATTGCATCCTAGAAATTACATTCAAATAGAAGAAATAAAAGCATTTTTAATTCAAAATCAAATTGAAGATAAAACAATCATTCAAAGTTCAATTGATGATACTCCATTGCCAAAAGCATTACTTTCTTCGATTGTGCATATAACCAATTTTTCAGGTTGTTTAATTGAAGCTCATCTTTTAGGTGTTCCAACTATATTGATTAATAACATTGGTAAAGAAATGTTTTCTCAATATATTGATGATAAATTGGTTTACTATTTTAATCCCGAAGAGGAGCCATTTTTAAATGATGTTGCTTCTTGTATTCACAGTTTGAAAAGTTCAAATCAAATGGAATCTATCCAAGAATATCCAAATCCATTTCTAAATACATAGTAATTAAGTTCTTAATTTCTTTTTGGAAATACTATATTTGCCCTCTATTTAATGAATTTGAAAATGAGTAAAAAAGCCTTTATTTTTTTACCTGATGGTGTAGGTTTGCGTAATTTCGCTTTAACCAATTTTAATGCTATTGGTACCGCTTTAGGATATGAAATTGTGTATTGGAATAATACGCCATTTAAAATCAAAGAAGAATTAGGATACGATGAAGTAAACATTACAAATCATCAATTGCATCCTTGGACTACCGTATATACTCGCGCCAGAAAGCGTTGTGAGTTAAATGTTTTTGATAAAAAATTCAACGAAACCGTTTACAATACCTATAATTTTCCACAATCTTATAAAGGAATAAAAAATATAATTAAAAGTTTGAATGTCGATTTTTTAGTAGCTACAAAATCTACTGAAAAAGGAGTGGAAAGCATTCGAACTAAAATTAAAAAGTTAGAAAGAAGTACGTCTAAATACGAGTATTGCAAAAAGCAATTACTAGAGCACAAACCCAATATTGTTTTTTGTACGAATCCACGACCTACTCAAGCAATTGCACCTATTTTAGCCGCTCAAGATTTAGGAATTCCAACGGCTTCCTTTATTTTTTCATGGGATAATTTGCCAAAAGCTACCACGTTAATTGAACCCGATTTTTATTTTGTGTGGAGCGATTATATGAAAAAAGAATTGCTTCAATATTGTCCGTATGTAAAACCTGAGCAAGTTTTTGTTACCGGAACACCACAATTTGAAAGCCATTTCGATGCGAGTTTATTACAAACCAAAGAAGATTTTTATAAGACGCATCATTTAGATTTAGAAAAAAAATACATTTGTTTTTCTGGTGACGATATCGTAACATCACCATTAGATCAATATTATTTAGAAGATTTAGCGATTTCAGTTCGAGAGTTAAACCAACAAGGATATAACTTGGGTATTATTTACAGAAAATGTCCAGTAGATTTTACGAATCGATACGATGCGGTCTTAAAACAGTATCAAGATGTTATTATTTCTATTGATCCTTTATGGCGACCAGTGGGCACAAGTTGGAACGAAATTATGCCAACCAAAGAAGATTTTGCATTACAAGCTAATATTTGTCATCATACTGAATTTGTTGGAAATATTGCTTCATCTATGGTCTTCGATTTTGTTGCGCATGATAAATCGTGTTTGTTTTTTGATTACGAACAACCGCAATTACAAAAAGGAATTCGCGATATAGGACAAAATTATAAGTACATTCATTTTCGTTCGATGCCAAATAAAGAAGCAGCCTTGTTTGTTTATGATAAAAAAGAATTAACTGCTATTGTAAAAGCCATTTTAGACGGAAAGCAATCTAATGTTCCAGTTGGAAAAAAATGGTTTGATGTAGTAGTAGGAACTGAACCAACTAAAGCTTCAGAAAATATTTGGGAAGGCATTAATGCAATTGTAAAAAAATAGTATGTTCTTCAACTCCTTATCTTTTGCCATTTTTTTGCCTATCGTATTTTTACTGTATTGGTTGGTTTTTAATAAGAACAAAACCACTCAAAATGCGGTATTAATTGTAGCGAGTTACTATTTTTACTCATGCTGGGATTGGCGTTTTTTGTTTTTATTGGTATTTTCAACTTTGTTGGATTACTTCAGTGCAATTATGATGGAAAACAGCACTTCGGATAAAAAACGAAAAATTTGGTTGTGGTTGACTATCGGAATCAACTTAGGATTTTTAGGTGTTTTCAAATACTACGATTTCTTTGCCCAATCTTTTACTGAATTATTAAATGGTTTTGGTTTTCAAACGAATCCAGTTTTATTGAAATTAATACTTCCTGTTGGAATATCCTTTTATACATTTCATGGCTTATCCTATGTAATTGACATATATTATAAACGCATTACAGCCGAACGCAATTTTATCGATTATTCGTTATTCGTAAGTTACTTTCCACTTTTAGTGGCGGGACCAATCGAAAGAGCCACGCATTTATTGCCACAAGTAAAAATAAAACGCCATTTTAATTTTGAAAAAGCCAAAGAAGGCATCTATCAAATCATTTGGGGATTGGTCAAAAAAGTAGTGATTGCGGATAGTTGTGCTACGTATGCCAATGCTGTTTTTGATAATTACGAATCCATGAATTCGTTATCATTAATTTTAGGAGCTGTTTACTTCGCTTTCCAAATTTATGGTGATTTCTCAGGGTATTCTGATATTGCATTAGGAACCTCTAAATTATTCGGAATCGATTTATTAAAGAATTTCAATTATCCTTATTTTTCTAGAGATATTGCCGAGTTTTGGCGTCGTTGGCACATTTCATTATCGTCTTGGTTCCGTGATTATTTGTATATTCCGTTAGGCGGGAGCCAAGGTGGAATGTGGATGAAAGTGAGAAATACATTCATCATCTTTTTGGTGAGCGGTTTTTGGCATGGCGCAAACTGGACGTTTATTATTTGGGGTTTATTGAATGCGATTTACTTCTTGCCTTTATTGTTGCAAAATAAAAATCGCTCTAATATGGGTGAAATAGAAATGGGTTGGAATCTAAGCAGTGTAAAAACCATTTTAAATATTTTAGGCACATTTGCTTTAACCACAATTGCTTGGATTTTCTTTAGAGCCAAATCAATTACTGAAGCTATTGGGTATATCCAAAAAATGGTGACCGATTTCCAATTTGATTCGCAGTATTTGAGTAATGAACGATACAACTTTGAATTACTACTTTTAGTAGTGGTTTTTGTATTGGTAGAATGGTTCAATCGTTCCAAAGTAGAACCTTTGTCAGGGAAAGCAAGTTTGATAAAAGTGACGTTAGCTATTATGACCTTGTTAGCTTTAGGAGTATATTCCGATTATAAAGAATTTATTTATTTCCAATTCTAATGAAACAGTTTTTAGTCTTTATCGGAAAAATTTTGCTAGTGCTTTTGCTCTCCGCATTTGCATTGGATTTTATTTACACCACAGTTTTTGCACAATCGGAAACTCGAAATAAAGTGGAAAATGTTATCAACTCGAAACCTCATAATTACGATGTGATTATTTTAGGAACATCAAGAGCCAATAATCATTTTGTTTCGGAATTGTTTGAAAAAGAAGGATTGAAAACCTTTAATTATGGAATGAGTGGCGCACACTTGTTTGAAACTTCTTTGCTACTAAAATTAATGATAGAACGCAATTGGAAAATAAAAAATATCATTGTTGAAACGGATTTAAATCTGTCCAACGAAAAACGCGATGATGGTACTTTCGGTCGCTTTATGCCGTTCATGCATCAATCAGAAACCATTACAGAACATTTTAAAAAAGAACCAGATTTTACAGAATTGTATTATGTACCTTTTTATCGTTACATACAGTTTGATGCGAAAGTAGGTTTTCGAGCTTGGTATAAAACATTGCTAAATGAACCAACAAATACGCTAGCAAACAATGGCTATTACCCGTTAGGGTTTAACCCAAAAGCCAACATGAAAAATAATATTGAAAGTTTAGTGCCTTTACGTAACCGTTATTTCGAAGAAATTAAGCAAATTTGTAAAGCTAATAATATCAATTTGATAGCGGTAACGACTCCTATGTGCTCTAATGTAAAGGGAATGGACTATTTTAAAAAAGTGAAAGCGTTGTATCCTGAAATTAAAGAATATGAACATGTAGTAGAAGGAGATCAATACTTTTCTTCGTGCGGACATTTGAATGATAAAGGCGCTAGGTTATACACCACTAAAATTATTGAAGACTTATTTAAAAAATAGTAAATGCTTTTTAACTCGATAGAATTTTTACTTTTTCTACCCACGGTTTTTTTCTTGTATTGGTTTGTGTTTAAAAACCAATTGCGAGCACAAAATGTATTGTTGTTGGTAGCCAGTTATATTTTCTACGGTTGGTGGGATTGGCGTTTTTTATCCTTAATTATCGCTAGTACTTTTTTAGATTATTTTATTGCAATACAATTAGGAAAAACAGACGTTTCCAAAAAGCGGAAATTCCTTTTAGGGATTAGTTTAGTAGGCAATTTAGGAATGTTAGGTTTTTTTAAATACTACAATTTTTTTGTGACAAGTTGGATAGAAGCCTGGTCAAGTGTAGGAATTACAATGGAAGCTAGTACGTTAAATATTATACTTCCTGTAGGAATTTCGTTTTATACGTTCCAAACTTTGAGTTACACTATTGATGTGTATCGTAAGGAAATGCAACCCACAAAAAGTTTTATTGATTTTGCTGCTTTCGTAACTTTTTTTCCGCAATTAGTAGCGGGTCCTATCGAAAGAGCTTCTCATTTATTACCGCAGTTTTATAAAAACCGAACTTTTGATTATCAAAATGCGGTGGATGGTGTCAAATTGATTATTTGGGGAATGTTCAAAAAAGTAGTGGTTGCAGATAATTGTGCTTTTTTTGTTAACAAGATTTTTGAAAATCCAGAAGCGTATTCCAGTGGCGAATTGTTCGTTGGAATGGTATTCTTTGCTTTTCAGATTTATGGTGATTTCTCTGGGTATTCTGATATGGCAATAGGAATTTCTAAGCTTTTTGGATTTGATTTAATGGTGAATTTTAAGTTTCCCTACTTTTCACGTGATATTGCCGAGTTTTGGCGTCGTTGGCACATTTCGTTATCCACTTGGTTTCGCGATTATATTTATATTCCACTTGGTGGCTCAAAAGGTTCACAATGGTTTCAAATTAGAAATGTAATGATTATCTTTTTGGTAAGTGGTTTTTGGCATGGTGCTAATTGGACTTATGTCGCTTGGGGATTGTTTCATGCTTTACTGTTTTTGCCTTTATTGCTATTCAACCTAAACAGAAGTCACTTGATTACTAAATCCTATGGTTGGCTCGATTTTGCTAAAATTGGAGTTACGTTTTTAGTTGTATGTATCGGTTGGGTGTTTTTTAGAGCCGATTCTATTTCAGATGCTTTTCAGTATTTAGCACATATGTTCGAATTGAAAAGTTTAGGGTTATCCTTATTCTACAAAACCAATGCGAATTTGATGATTTTCGGTTTAAGTGTTTTGGCTGTCGGAATTTTATCTCTACAAGAATTATTTTGGGTTATCAAAAAAAGAGATTTGCCTAAAATTTCAGCTTTTGGTGCTTTACTTTTAGTATTGTTGATTTTCTTTATGGGAAGTTTTAAAAATCAAATGGACTTTATTTATTTCCAATTCTAATGAGAAAGTTTATCACTAAAATAGCGCTTTATACTTTTTTCATTCTTTTGATTGGAAACGGAATTGCTTTTCTATCCTTATATGTTTTAGGTAAATCGCAATTGTATAAAAATCAGTTTGTGAAGAATGGAGTAAAAGAAAAACGTTTTGATTATGTAGTTTTAGGTTCGAGTACCGGATTAACTACATTAGATACGAAATTGATTGATAAAACTTTAAATACTTCTGGATTAAACATTAGTATGGACGACACTTCTTTGAGTTCTCATTATTTGATGTTACAGTATTTTCTTTCTTTGGGAAAAACTACAGACCAACTGATTTTGTGTGTTACTCCTGGAGATTTACAAAATCCGGTAAACGAATTAAATAATAATGATTATCGTTTTTTAACGGAAGTTCAAGATACTTTGGTTTATAATTATTACGATAAAATGGAGCAAAATGGATTAAAAGTGCTTACTTATTCTAAGTTCATGCCTATTTTAGGAGTAAGCTATTATAATAACGAACTATTTTATTCTTCAATATATGCCTTTTTAAAACCTACAAAAAGAAATAGATTTGATGAAAAAGGAAACTACACGTATCCCCAAATTGCAAATCATATAGAAAAAGGAATTGATACTAATATTGAAACAAGTTATCTAAATCCTTCATTTTTAAAGATTAAAAAACTTTGCAAACAAAAGGGAATTGATTTGATTGTATATCAATCACCTATTCATAGAAAAAATGTCATTTTTCCAAACACAAAAGATTTTAAAATAATCAATCATTCGACAATTTTACCCGAAGAGTTGTTTTATGATAACATTCACGTGAATAGTAAAGGCAGAACTTTTTGTACTTTAGCCTTTTGTAAAGAAATTAAAAACCCCTAACTCATGCACGTTGCTTTTTTAACTCCAGAATATCCACATTCGAAAATAAAACATTCGGGTGGTTTGGGCACT
>Ga0209373_10001200_pt1 | contig 32315 bp, 34 predicted proteins | sample Higcelweek5metaG_FD_187173 | JGI IMG/M metagenome (GOLD analysis project Ga0209373, IMG submission 187173) | Freshwater pond sediment microbial communities from the University of Edinburgh, under environmental carbon perturbations - High... | ecosystem: Environmental > Aquatic > Freshwater >... | reverse complement strand
ATATCCAGAAGACAATTTTTCTGTTACCTTTGCCTGTGTAGAGGTTGTTACCCCAAGTTGTCTGTTGGCGTTCATCGCCGTCATATTGTGTTGTACTACCATATTTTATTCCTCCTTGAATTTGACGGGGCATCCTTGCCTCCGTTTGAACCGTAATCCTCTTAGGCCGTACGCGCCTATAAGCATTTAGGTCAGTTTTAAGTAAGTTTCTTTTACTTATATAATATATCGGCAGAAATGTTTAAAACATTATACCGCAATATTATCACATAAAATCATTTTTTTCTATCCATGAACTGAGGATCAATGTAATTTACCTTACTCATAGACTTATAATAGTCTGAAGCTGCTTTTACACTAGTTCTGGATTTTTTAATGTCTTGCCTGAGCAGAAGTATACTTTTCTCTACCAATTTCCTATTACGCTCCTCTTTCGCCTGTATATGGACGCTCAAATCGGTAATCCGCGTAATAAGCTCTTGCATTTTAGCAATCTCACTATAATACTGTGCCTTATTCTCATAAATCTCAGGTTTTACTCTTTCATATACTTTTTCAAAACCTTCATCTAACTGCATCAGTTCATCAATCATACTCTGTTTCTCGGCAATATTATTGTCAAAATCACTCCATTTTACATCTTTTTGACTGACAATATCCGATTGTGCATCACACTTCGCAGAAAGCGTTTCTAAAAGTAGCTCTTTTTTCTGAAGACTCTCTAGCATAACCATAATGTAATTATTTTGTTCTGCCATATATACTCCTCATACCTACTCGTGACTTCTTCGCATAACTTCTTTCCATGTATCGCGCATTGTACGAAGATGTGATAAGACTTCTTCAAGAATATTCTTGTCTTTTTTCATATTCGCTTCTACTAGCCTTTTCAATAAGTAAGTGTACACGATATCAAAGTCATTTGCAACTGGGTAATCATGATTTAGTGTAATCTGAAATTCTTCTATGATTCTCTGCGTTTTCATAATATTATTATGTGCTTTTTGGATATCTTCTTTTTCAATTCCCAATATTGCAATATTTGTAAATTTGATTGCTCCCTCATATAACATCAACGTCAATTCAGCTGGAGATGCCGTCAGTATTTTACTATTATTATACTGCACATATGCCCCGTTCATTGTTGTTGCCATATTATCTACCTCCTAAATTAACTACTTGATCCTAGTATTGACGATAATGCTGACTGACTCGAATTCAACGTCGACATTGCTTTTTCCATCGCTGTAAACTGCTTATAATACTTCTCTTCTATATCAGCCACATAATCTTCCCAATCGGAAATCTTCGTCGTATAATCACTGTATTCCTCTGTCATTTTCTTATCGTCATATACTGTAAATGCACTACTTAATGTTGTACTTCTCATTTTGGCACTGAGCGTGTCATACATGCTACTTGCCATTTGTGTAAAGAAACTCTGCACACCTGCGGGATCCGAAGCAATTGCTGCCTTAAGCTTATCCTTATTACCGGAAGTATCAGAATCCTCTGAATCGCCATCTATATGATATGCATTTTTCTCATCATCTGCCGCGGTAAAATAACTAAGGGTATTAATCCCAAAACTTGACAGACTTTTCTCTGTTCCATTCACACTATAGGTTTGAAGCATCGCCAGGCGCATTGCACCGGTAACTGACTCTATCGTATCATCTTTACGTAAAATTGCATCTTTGATTTTCTTTTCCCATGTCTCAATCTGAGAATCCGTCATTTCTGCCTTCTCATCATCAGTCAGTGGCTCGTAACCTTTTGAAGAGTCAGCATTATAAAGTGCATCCATCTCATTTACAAGCTCATTATATCCTTTAATAAAATCTTTAATGTTATCATAGATACCATCATAATCCGTTTCCGTACTAAGTGTGATTTCCTCGTCCGTACCTGTCTTTGCCTTAGCAGTAATTGTCATTCCATTGACTGTAAATGTATTGCTTGATGATGTGTAGTCTACGCCATTTAATGTAATTGCTGCGTCACTACCAGTAATCTTTGTTCCAGTAGCGCCGAGTCCAAGTGCACCTAACGCAGTTGCATCACCACTAAATGTAAAATCCTTTGAAGCCCCTGTATCCTTAGCGCTTACATAAATTCTGCCATTTGTACTGTCAAAGCTTGCAGAAAGTCCCATGGTAGATAACTGTGACACTACACTGTCCACCGTTGTATTTCCATCCAATTTTAGTTTGCCATAAGTAGCACTGTCAGTTCCTTTATTTACAGTAATCTCTGTACTACCAGAATAGCCAAGCTCACTTAGTTTGGTTGTCCCTTTTACTTTACTAGCATCTGTTTTCGCTAATTTAGCTCCTGTCAAATAAGACGCTTTTGCTAAATCACCTATTTTTAATGTCTGAATACCGCTAACTGCGTTATCACTTGCAACTACTGCCGCTTTCGTCTCATCTGATACTGTTGTTTTCTTCAAATTATAATTTGATGAATAACGCATATTTGACAAACTCTTACTATAAAAGCTATATATTTTCGTATTCATGGTCTTCCATGCATCCTGCTTCCATTGAAGTGCTGTCTGCTCTTTCTTATAGGTATCTGTCTTTGTACTATATGCTTTTACTAGATCCTGTACAATAGAATCTGTATCTAAACCGGAGTTCATCCCCGATATTCTTACTGCCATAGTAACTCCTCCTATCTCTTTTCATCAACCATAAGTCCTGCCAGCTCCCATACTTTTGCTATCATATCAAGTGTTTTTTCAGGAGGTAATTCTTTAATCACTTCTTTGGTCTGTCTATCCACTATTTTGATTGTGATGCGATTTGTTCCTTCGTGAATACCAAATAATGCCTCTGAATTAGACATCTTTTTATTGAGTTGCTCAACTGCTTTCTTGATTTGCTCTTGACTTGCTTGCTGACTCTGATTTTGGTTTTGGTTTTGGTTTTGCTCATTAGCATTACCATTATCTTTTTTGTCAACTTTATTAACTGCAGCTGTATTTGTATCTACTTGCTGCATTGTATTAGAATCCGAATTATCCATATAATTCGTTTCTGCCTTAACTGGTTGTATGATTGTTGTATTTTGTGCCTGATAAGTCATAGCACTACTCATTGGTTCTATAGCCATGATATGCACCTCCCTGTGCCGACAACATCTCCTTTTTATTGGAGCATTATTAATTAAATAGTTATGAATCTTACTCTTTCATTCATTATCGGCATATTTCATCAAAAGAATTATACCTTTATAATATATTTTTTAATGCCTCAATCCCCACAGGTTCCATCGCTGCTTTATTGGCTTCTTGAATCTGCAGATAAACTTCCTTTCGATAAATCGGAATTTCCTTTGGTGCTGCGATACCAATTTTCACCTGGTCGCCCTTTATATCCAGTATCGTTACCTCGATGCAGTTATCAATAACCAATGATTCGTTTTTCTTTCTCGATAAAGCCAGCATATTATTCACCTGCCTTTTCTTTTGCCGCTACTAATATATCATAGATAGGATATTTAATCGCATAATGCTCATCATCCGTAATTACCTGACAGGCTTTTTTCGTTATCCCGCTGATAATAATGGGTGCCCGCAAATTAATTGTCATTTTTTCTATATCTGCTGGCACTGTTATAGTGACTAGCACTAGCATATCATCAGGTCCAGAAACCCCGATAGGCCTAAGTAATTCATCCTCGATTTCTGGGTTGTAGTCTGGCATAATAAAAATAGGATTGATAACTGGCATGGCAAATGCTTTTTCTTGTATAGATTGTAGCCAACTGATACTGCTCTCTTTTTCGCTGTCATGAATCAACATAAAATCTTTTAATTCCGGAAAACCTACAATTCCACTCGTAAATGTAATTATCTTATCCTCGTCCACTTCAATTTCATCAAATAACTTTGTTCTGATTTTCATAGCATTTTCTCCTTTATTTATCTTACAAATAATTCAATAGTGTCTGCTGCGCTATCTTTCCTGTCGCAAGTAATGCCGCGTCATATGCGAGCTCTGCAGATGCTAATTCGATTGCCACTTCTGTTACATCTACATTCTCATTTTCAGAAGCAAGTTTCGTAAAACTTGTAAATTGCTCCTTCATACGTGCCTGTGTTAGTTCCAATCTCGCGCTACGCGAACCGCAATTAGCAATTGCAAGATTTGTATTATCTAAATATTTCTGTGTCTTTGTAATCGAATTTTGAAAAAGTTCTTTCATGTTTTCTTTTGCAAGCGTATATTCCTTCTCAGTAGCCTCTAGCATCGTTGCAATAGATTCTTGTTCCGCATCAGTATATTGTGTATCTTTCTGCATGGACTCAAGTGCTACTTTCTTGCTTTCAATATCGACGACCGCCTGGGTAGCTGCTGCTAATTCGTCCACATCTCTCACTATATTATGTGTAAATACTTCCTCAGCTAAGGTATTCACCTGTAGGCTTTGATTAAAACTAATATCATATTCTATCGCCTGCCCATCATCAATTTTTTGATAGGTGACGGAGTTTGTCATATCCACACAGTCAAAATAATGTATTGGTTCTAAATCTCCTTCTACCCAGTTTGACTTCTCATATGTAACTGTAATGGTATCTGTTCCCTTAATATTCTCGATGCCCTGCAGTGTGCTTCTAGCACCCGCGCTTAAAATCAACTCTCCTGTTTCAGCAATATAATTTGCAGTTCCTGCTGGAACCGCTGTATAACCTGCATCATCTGCATTTGCTGCATTGACAGCAATTATGTTTGTCTGGTATGCATTTTTTAAGGAACCTGTTGATGTTAGATTCACAGTTGCTGTGCCATCATTAAGCGTATATGTTCCGTCTTGATTTTTAACAAACGTTCCCTGATTGCTTCCGCCGACTTGCGAAGTGAAGGTTCCATCACCATTATCAGTAACATCATAATCCACTCCATTTGCAGAAATTTCAAATACAGGATTTGCTGCATTCCTTACTACTGTAGCTCCTGCAATTTCCACTTTATATTGAATTGAGGTAGGTACTGTAGCATCAAGATTGTCATAAGATAATCTTATTCTGTACACATCATTACTTTCCGGAAAATCGGCACTTGCAATTGTACTGATTGGTGTTGTTGAAACAGCTTCTGTAACATACTGTTTGCTTGAAATATCATCCGCATTAAATCCCTCTGTAATTGAAAACCTCTGTGTTGTGTCCTTTGTATAAGTTAAACTTTCTCCCGTTCTATAACCAGTAAATACGGTTCTTCCAGCGTAATCAGCATTTCCTGCGGAATATACCTGATTACGTAGCTCTTTAAGGTTTTCAAGTACCTTCAATCTATCCTCAGCTGTTAAGTCACCATTAGCACCCTGTGTACTATATTCATACATATCTTCTAGAACGCCCTCTGTCTCTTTAAGTGCCGTTTCTGTTACGTCTAGCCATGAGTTTGCATCTGGAATGTTTTTCTTGTAATATTGTGTTATTTCATTTAAACTACTGCGCAGACGAAGTGCACGGATCGCTACTACTGGATCGTCAGAAGGACGTGTGATTTTCTTCTGTGTAGACACCTCAGTGTTCAGTTTGTCAAGCAGGGCTTTATTTGTATTAATATTTACCTGTGAGTTATTTGACATCATTTTATTTGTAATTCTCATATTAAAAGCCTCCTATCTTATGTGCTTGCTACACTAACATATATTCTTCTCTATATCTGGAGATTTTATACGCCTGTATTTAAAATTAGTCTATCATAAATTTCAGTCATAACCTGTACCATCTTTGATGCAAGATTAAATGCATTTTGAAATTTTACCAAATTAATGGCTTCCTCGTCATTGTCTACACCTGATATGGAAAGTCTTTGGTTCGAAATTGCATTAGATATATTTTTATAATTTGCCTGAAATGTATTTGAACTATTTGCATTAAGTGCAATATCGGACGTAATACTTTGCAGAAATTCCGCAGAAGAGCATCCTCTAAAGCTCATCTTATCTTTATCATCTTTAACAGTCAGCAATTCCGTAACGAGGTCATAGGCATCCTCACCATTTGCAATATCAGTTGTTGTTGCAAGCTTACCCGCATCCTTCACCATATTATACGATACTGTAAAATTACTTGCCGTCAACTGATAATAGGTATCTCCGGTGCTAGTGGTTGTAGCCATACCTGGTAAATAATCACTAAAAATGTATGGAACATCATTATTTACTATATTTTCTGCAAAGAACAGTCCACCAGTTCCACTTCTTGTCAGTTTGTCACCATATAAATCCGTTCCTTCTTCATTGCTTATTTCTATCTCATTAACAGTCTGTGCGAAAGTACGCACCCACTCATTAAGCTGCTGCTGATAATAAGGAATTCCTTGATAATCAACTGCTGTCCCAATCGCGGCCGCTTTACCAGCAAGGCCTGCTAATGGGGGATCCGTTCCCACATCTATATCAAATGTATACGCTTGCGTAACTGCATCATATGACCACCCGGTATACTCATATTCTCTGTAATTTAATGAAATAACACCTGTTGCCGATAACGTACCTTTGTTCATATCTGTCAAATAATCAGCCGTTACTCCTATCGTAGCAGTATTTACTGTAGTTGCTTGTATTGTACCATTAAAATACTCTTCATTATTACCATCTCTTATCTCAATAAGGCCTTTAAGCTCTCCTCCGAGATTCTTACCATATAAATTGAATTCCAGACCATTAGAATCATTCCAATACAAATCATAGAGACCTTCTGCATCTGATTGGTTAATCTTGCTGTCTCTAGCCACACATACCAGACTATTATAATCATAGCAGTCTACCAGCTGCTGTCCAGCAATATAAACATTGTATCGGTTAGCGCCAGATAGTTGTTCTCCGCTTTCAGATGTATATATTGGCGTCTCAACAACATCCACATCCACAATTAGTGATAGCTGATCAATCAGAATTGCTCTCTGATCTCGTAATTCGTTTGCTGTCACACCATTAATTTCAATTACGTTTATTTGTTTATTCAAATTTGCAACCTGTGTTGCAATTGAAGTTATTTCATCTGCCTTGTTCTTTATCTCTGCATTAGTATCCTCTTGCAATTTTGTCAAGTCAGTCGACATTTCATTAAAATAAGTAGTAAGATTACCAGCAAACGAAATGAACTGTGCTCGAATCGACTCATCTCCGGCGCTTTTCTGTACCTCTGAGAGCGCATTATAAAAATCATCATAGATTGCCGTAAATCCATCCACCGTATTTGATTCTGTAAAGTAATCTTCTATTTGCTTCATATAATACTGTTTGATATTATACTGACCGAGATCTGCATTATTATCCCAATACTTTGTATCATAGTATGCATCTCTAATTTGCTGTATCGCTGTCGTTACAACACCAGCTCCTGCCATGCCATAAGTCGTATTTGTACGAATCGCATCAGCGGCTTTCTGTATGGCTTCTTGCCTACTATAGCCCTTTGTTTCCACATTAGAAATATTGTTGCCCGTTGTATTAATCGCTGCCTGTGCGCTGACGAGCCCTGTATACGCTATATTTAGTCCGAAAAACTGTGATGGCATGATATCACCTCTCTTACCGCTGCTATGCCAGTTTTGTAAGTATATGTTCTAGCATTTCATTGACTGTATTTATATATCGACTATTTGCATTGTATGCATTTTGATATTTAATCATATTTGTTAACTCTTCATCCTGAGAAACACCGATTACCTGCTCTCTGGCTTCTTGCACAGACTTTACAGTTGCTGCCTGATTCTTTGTCATATTTTTGTATACAGAGCCCTCATTTGCAACTGCTCCAATCAAATCAGAATAATAATCTGCAAATGTACTCGTCTTTGTGACACTAGGATTTAAGGTATCAAACTTATTTGTGAAAAGCGCTACTAATGCATCTGCCTTATCCTGATCAACTGTTTTATCAGCATTTACGAAACTCAGTAAGGTAGGCTCTTTCAATAAATCCGGATTGATTTTTAAATTCATGGTCGTATACATGGTAGTTACATCTGATGGGCTACCAGTTGTGTCCTCTTCCACATATTCATAGGTTCCTGTTCCGTTATCCACATAACGGCTGGTTCCAAGTCTTACGAATAATTCTATTGGACATGCATCCGCAGATGCATACGTTGTTGCGGCAGTTGGATTTTCTTCTCCACAAAGGACATTATTCATTGCTGTAACAACTCCATTTATTAAATTATCAAATTCTGCCTGAATATTCATAATTGTTGACTTTGAAAATTGGGTATATCCTGCTGCATCATCAAGATCTGAATAATCTGCTGCATGATCACCTCTGGAAAGTACCAGTGCCTTTAACTTACCAATATCAGTATCATACGCCGAACTGATAGGCAGGGACATATCAAACACCTTATTGTTTGGTGTTTTTTCATTTACCCACGTAGGTGTATAATACCCACTCTCATCTTTTTCCACGTCCATTAAAAAGACTGTATCCCTTGCCACAAAGGAGTTTCCTTCAATGGATACTGTGACAACACTATCCGCATTTTCTTCATAGGATATATTAACAAGAGATGAAAGGTCATCTAATATTGTATTTCTCGCATCTCTCAAATCATTTGCTTCTTCAGAACCGATTTCTTCTTTTCTAATTTTACTATTTAATTCAAAAATCTTCTGTCCATATTCATTAATCAGATCTACATTTCCTTTGACCTGATCATTTAAGTTGTTTTGATATGAAGTAAGACCGCTGTATACAGCATTTGCCCTCTCTAAAAAGGCAGTTGCTTTAGATACGAGCAGCCCTTGATTAACAGCATCAGAAGGATCCTTATCTAGTTCCTGTACCGCGACCCATAAATCATTTAATGAATCCTGAAACGCGACACCCTCCATCTCTCCAAACAATGTTTCAACTTCATTAATTACGTCATAGGAGGTTTCGTAATAAGCAGATCTTCCCAATTCTTCTCTATATGTTTGATCCAAAAAATAGTCTCTTACCTGTCTTACTTTTTCATATGAAACACCAAGCCCTACCTGACTGGTACTGGAAGCGCTATTACCGACATCATTATATTCCCTTGTACCAAGTAGCACCTGTTGCCTTACATAGCCTACCGTGTCGAGGTTTGCTAGATTGTGTGCAGTTGTATTCAGTGCGTTCTGACTTGTTTGAAGACCAGAAGCACCTACATATAAACTTCCCATTAACGGCATACTATCACCTCTTTGCAATCAACAACAATTGATTTCTACTGTTTTGCATCAAATCCGCCTATAGAACCTAATGTGCCACCAGCATTAATGGCGCCTTTGTTATAGTTAGCGGTCTCTGGTGCTTTTTTCATTGCTTGTATCAAATTCATATCAAACTGCACCATGTCGAGTGCCTGTTTTATCAACTCTGCATTCTGCTCATTGATTTTCTTGATATTTCGCACTGTGCTTTGCAATTTGTCATGAGTAACGGCCAATTTTTCTTGCTCTTTTGGCTGTCTATCAAGCAATTGAACCAAAGCTGAAATCTTTAATGTTTCAACATCCTTGTTGATTACGTTGGCAATATCATTTACTACCGCTATTCGCTTTTGCTCTAAACGATTGATTCTATTAACAACGTTTTGTTCTTCATCCGTGATTTTTTGAAGTCCCATGACATCCCCCTTGATTATGATGGGTGTCTTTTCCTCTGATAATTCCAGTAGTACCTCGTATTCTGAATTTTCATTCTCTAATACTTCTAATAATTCTTCAATTAAACTGGCCACTAAAATTACCTCTCCCTACTTAGACGTTAAGGTTCTCACTCTCGTCATACTTTTCAAGCAATTTTTCCGCAAAGCTTTCATTGCTTACATTATAAGTCCCTGCCTCGATACTTGCTTTTAACGGCATAGTCAATTCCTCTCTGATATCTGGAGAATCTGCCACAGCCTGTTTCAAGGTCTGGATATCCTTTCCAATACTTGAAATTTGAACCTGATCTGAAAAATTCGTCTTTGAAGTCTTGTCATTCTTTGTAGTCTTATTTGTATTATAAATCTGGTTCACTTGGTTATATGCCTCTATACGCATGTCTTTTCCTCCTTCCATGGAAATATTCACTATATCCACTTCATATATTCAAAACCCTAATCTACTACATTATATTTATCGGCCATTTTGGTTAAGACTTTAGGCTAAAATTAAATTTTTATGATTTACTTCTCTAAAAATAATTTATGATACTGATAATACTTGTCTTTGTTTTTTTATAAAAATTGTAAATTATATTGATTGATGTAATTTCATATGTTATAACAAATTATAACCCTCTACAGAAATTGATGAAAAATCTATACGAGCCAAGAACATGGAGACTTTTATGATATCAGGCAGCGTTGTTGATTTACGAAATATTAGAAAAAAATACCTGCAATATATTGTGGTTTGGATACTATATTATGCCTGGGTTATTGTTTTTACATCCTGGTGGACATCTTCGCCGCGAACTGATGCGGTTTATGGCGATTCTATCAGGTCTTTGTTGCATTCTCTGAATTTATTAGCAAGTGCTGTTATTGTTATGTTTGTAAAAAGGGAAAGCTTCCGCCTCATTTCAAATATTGGTGCAATATGTTTGATCATAACTTCAACAGCATATTTTTTCAATATTGAAAATGCGCAAATTCAGCTTGTTATTATTATTATTTTTGCCGTGTCCCTTGGATTGGTTAATATCGGAATACTGATTCCCTTTGTTTTTGTGCTAAATAATACAGAAAAATTTTATTCGGTTTTAATTGCAAATGTTTTGCTGACGATCTTAGTTCTATTTCAGGAATCCGGTATATTAAATGTGACGAATGGCATATGGTTCTCATGTGTTATGCTATATGCCGCACTCTCTAATATTTTGTTTTTTAAAAGTAGTTGTACACAAGATTCTAGCCCTAAAAAAGTCTCTCAAATTCCCATTGATAAAAATATTTTTTATATTACCATAATCATAAACTGTCTTTACGCCGTATTTTGCAAAGGTATTGGGCGCGCTTATGTTTCTATTCTCTCTGTATTACTTGCCGCAAATCTAAATCCCGTTTTTTACATTGGCGGGCTAGTCGGCTGCATTTTTTATTTTCTTTTATATATGTTTTTAAGAAATAGTAATCATGCGACCTGGAATGTCACATTTGGCACTTTTATTATTTCCATGATTTTATATTCTTTTTCAGATTCAAACATAGAAATGGCATATCTATTTGCCTTTACCGCTGGTATCGGAAGTACAATGAGTATGATAAACATGTATTATATCTTGGGCGTTATTGGCAAAAAATATTGGAGCTTATGGTACGTTCGCTTTTCGATTATATTTATTGGCATTTTTGGTGGTATTGCAGGAATAGTATCTGGAAGAATTCTAGAAAAATCTGGCTCAAACACAAATATTATTGTGGCGACTTTTTCTGTTTTTATTATTATTGTATTTTTTATTTTTTCTCCAACTTTGTCCGACAATTATTTTAAAAAAGAATGGGCTGAGGATTCAAAAAAAGAAGAAGTCGACAATGAAAGATTATATCGCTTTGAGAAATATAAACTTAGCGAAAGGGAAATCCAATTATGCAAGCTTCTTTTAGATGGATATACTCTCCGACAATCTTCTGCCATTATGGGAGTTGCATACTCAACCACCAATACCTATTGTAATTCCTTATATAGAAAAATCCGCATTAACAGCAGAATTGAATTGCTAAATACATTTAGAGAAAATGATTGTTAGAAAAGCCTTCTCTGACATAGAAACAGAGAAGGCTTTTCCTTTTAGACAAAATTACTCAGTTGTTTTACTAGCTGATATAACTACGCTACCATCCTCTGTCGTATAATTAATGGAAATAGTTATTCCGTTTTCATTAGATGCAGAATAAGTAATCAGACCCTCATAGTTTGCTTCTACAGGATTTTGAGAGAATGCACTTTTTATCTCTTCATAATAAGAAGAAAACGTATCCTCATCAACATCATTGACTACAAGCATTGTTCCAGTATCAGATGCAATAGTGCTTGCTATACTCCCAGCATTAATTTCTGGAATATCTTTAAAAAATTCATCATCTGGCCAATCAGTAGCTCCAATTTCTACCTTTTCTCCATCTTCTCCTGTAATGGAAAAGTTTTCTCCATCAATATCTATGTCTACATCTCCCCCACTGCTTTTTTCTAATACTTTCTCTGTGATTGCTTCGCTCGCTTCTTGCTCAATTTTTTCTTTTATGCCACATCCAAAAAGAATTGTTGAAACTAAAAGAACCAGAATAATAGAAATCGTTTTTCTCATAAATCAAACCTCCTCAGTTATTAGTTGCACTTTTGAAATTAAAAAACATACCTAAAAATCACTTTATGATTGTAAATTTACCAATCAAAGGCATTGCCTTTACTTTTCCACCTAATCCGTTAATGAGTCCCATAATTCCTAATACAAGTATTAACACCCATAAAACCGGAAGTAAAATCCATCCTATAATTGGTATAATGCTTAAAATGATATTCCCTGCAATTGAAAAAATCAATAAAATTAAGCCTTGATTTGCATGAAATTTACCGAATTTTGAATCCGGACATACAATTAATGGTAAGAAAAAAAGAAAATAAGCTAATCCTGCCATAGTCTTGTTTTTTTCAATATCTTCCTTGGTATACTCTAAGTTTTCATTCATTTCTTGCTCACTCATATTTTCTCCTCCGGTCTACTTTAATAGACACTGTTCATAATCAAATAGTTTCTCCTTATTTTAAAGAAAATTTGTTTTTGAAAACTCTAGCCTGTTCCCGCACATGCCAGCATTTCTATCGCCACCTTTCAATTTTATCATATTACTTCTTTGTACAGTTTTGTTATTCTTGATTGAATATCATCATTTTGAATACTGGCGGTAGCATATGATAAGCTGAGAGCGCATATTAACTCCAAGCTTTCGATAAATTACATTCATATGTGTATTTACAGTTGAATATGATATCTCAAGACGTTTTGCGATTTCTTTTATTGTATACCCTTCAACCAAAAAACCAAATACTAATTTTTCTTTTGCCGTGAGTTGTGCAATCCTTGATAATGCCTGCTGCCTCTCTTCTTCATTTTCTTCTAGCCTCTGCACACTGCGTAGAATATCAACAGCCTCTCCTCTCTCTTCCTGTATCATATGCTGCTCTGATAATGGGGCACTTTTACTAATATCAGACTTCGCCTTAGAGCGGAATAATCGTTCAACCAAATACGCCATTATTTTGCCCTCCTTATTTAATAATAGCATGCCTTCTAATCCAGGATTTTTTATGATAGGATTTACCAATAATATTATTTTACCGTAAAAACTTTTTAATATTAATTCATTAGTTCTATTGACAATATAAAAAGCACCTCATTAGTTCTAATGAGGTGCTTTAACATACACTTTTATTTCATCATAATTTTCCAATTAGAAATTGTTTTACCTCAGCCATTGTAGGGATTGAACTTGCTGCACCTTTTCGTGATACAGAGATAGCAGCAGCTGCGGCCGCTATTTCTAGCGCTCTTTGCGGATTACTTGTCTGAAAAAATACATGGAGAAAAAATCCGGTAAATGTATCTCCCGCGCCAGTTGTATCAACCACTTTTGTTTTCATAATATCCTGCATGATTTTCTGACTCTTGTCCACAAATATGGCGCCTTTTTCGCCTAGTGTTAATACAAAGCTTGCATTAGGAAACTTTTTCTTTAAAGCTTCCATTATATAGTCTGGTCTACTTTCATTTGTCATCTGTTCGCCCTCAATTTCATTTAAGACAAATAGACTGATTTTTTCCAATCCATAATTTTCAACTTCACTACTATAAGGAGATGGATTCATTACTATTTTCATTCCTTTTTGATAAGCACTTTCTATAATATATTTCATGCAATTAATTTCATTCTGAATCAACAAAATATCGTCCTTTTCAAAATGACCGAGTACCTCATCAACAAATTTTTCGGTGATTTTTCTATTTGCACCGGAATATAGTATAATTGAATTTTGCCCATTTTTATCTAGTTGTATAATCGCTTTTCCTGTCTCAAAATCCACAGTTCTAAGATAATCAATTATAACATTATTATCCTTACATGCACTTCTAAGCAATTCTCCATCCTTACCAACTAATCCTGCGTGAAAGACATCCGCACCTGCTTTACCTAACGCAACCGATTGATTTAATCCTTTTCCACCTGGATATAACAATAGACCAGTCGAAGTAATTGTTTCTCCTTCTTTGACAATGTGGTCTAAATTATATGTATAATCTAAATTTAAAGAGCCAAAATTTAATATTCTCATCTTACAATCCTTTCCTACTTTAGCGAATATCCCGGTTTTACATGAAGTTCAACATCATCTGCACAAATTTCTTTATCATAGACTGCCTGTTTCCAATCCCCATCCCTTACTTCTCGTGTGCTTATAGAAACAGCGTCCTTGTCAACATGAAGTATTTCCACAATATCATCTCTTACTTTATTAGACAATTTAGTTTTTTCCTCTAGCGAGCGTCCTGGATATAAGCTTATCGTAACATGTGGCATATTTATTATATCCTCCTTTTAGCTAAAAAGCCATTTCAAATATTTTTTTGCAGTCGCTTCTGTCTAGTCTTACAATTCCTCCTATTGCATGATCTGTTCCTCGAAATGCCATCTTATCTAGCATGTCTTCTATTCGATCTGTAGCTATATTAAAATCAGAAAACGAAATTGGCATACCGATTTTTTTAAAAAACTCCTCTGTTTTTACAATTCCATTATATGCTGCCTCTAATGTATTACTTCCATTCCACTCTACACCAAAAACCTCTCTTGCATATCTTGCAAATCGTTCTGGCTTTTTCTCATATACATATCGCATCCATGATCCCATGATAATGGATAGTGTTGCTCCATGAGGTGTATCATATAATGCACTTAATTCATTTCCTATTTCATGTGTTGCCCAATCCTGTATTCTTCCTATTCCAACTGTATTATTATGGGCAATAGTTCCAATCCACATTATTTCTGCGCGATAGGAATAGTTTGTTGATTCATTTAACACTTTGAAACCAATATTCACTAACGTTTTTAAAATTCCTTCAGCCATGCAATCAATAACACCTATTTCTTCATCTGGCGTAAAATATCTTTCACAGGTATGTGAAAACATATCTACGATTCCGCATGCTGTCAGGAACTTTGGAAGCGAGTATGTGAGCTCTGGATTCATAAAAACAATCTTAGGTCTTATCATCGGATTACTAACTAATAGCTTAATTCCTTCTACCGTGTTATTTACAACCGTAACTGTACTTGATTCGCTACCAGTTGCCGGACAGGTTAATATCACCCCTACCGGCAATGTATTTATCGCTTCACTTTTTCCAGTAAATAAGTCCCACACATCGCCACTGTAGAAGAAGCCCATAGCGATTGCCTTTGCCGAATCAATCACACTTCCACCGCCAATTGCTATAACAAAATCAACATTTTCACTTTTAGCCAGCAGTATTCCTTCATAGACTAAAGTGAGTCTCGGATTTGGCAATACCCCTCCTAGTTCCACTGACTGTATTCCACATTCGCTTAAATCGTTTCTGAGTTCATTTAAAAGTCCTGTATCATATAAAAACTTACCATTATCGTGGTGAATAAGTACTTTTTTAACTTTTAGTTTAGCAAGTTCAGCGCCTACTCTTTTTTGAGCATCCCTGCCAAAAATAAAGTTTGTTCCTATACAAATATTGAAATCCTGTAACATATTACACCTCACTTAATAATGAATATATCTCATTAACTTCATTAACAGCTACCATTGGGTTTGCTTCTAAAAGCTTTTCTTTATCCCCATCGCCATAGGTTACTCCAATACAGTCCACACAATTATTTTTAGCAGCTATTACATCACTATATGTGTCACCAATATAAACAATTCTTTCTGGCATGAGCCGCTCTTTCTCTATTAAATATGCTATCAATTCTGATTTTGTTCTCTCTCTGCCCTCAAGAAAGTCTGGTGAAAAACAGCCTGCAAAATATTTGTTCCATTTCTTTTTTCTTAAAATTTGTTCGAGTGCCTTACTTGGTTTTAATGAAACAATATAACTATTTACGCCACTTTCTTTTAGATATTGTAATAGTTCGGAAATTCCAGGGTATAAAATCGTGTTTGGATAATCACTTATTTCTCTATAGTGAATTCTAACCTGCTCCTGAAATAGTTCAAACATCTTTTCGTCTATAGACGGTTTGATAGCCTTAAAAATCTCCTTCATTGATTCGTTCAGATTACTACTCTTTTCTCTGAACGTTTTATCTATTTTAGAAGTTATTCCACCACAGACATAGGCTGCATATTCAATGGATTCCCAAACATCTTCGCTAGTATAGGCCAACGTTCCATCAAAATCCCAAATAACTACATCATATTTCATATTTTGTACCTATTATATTATCTCGAAAACATTTTTTACTCCACATTGTTCCCATGACCACTAACAGTGAACCAATAATAATTGGCACTGTAATTCCTACACCGAGAAGTAGCGATGTCATAATTGTTGAAATAATTGGAAGGAAATTTGAAGTAAGTACAACTAAAAGCATGTTTCCCTTCTTAATGGATAAATTCCATAATACATTTGCTACAGAGCCAACTACGATACCAGCATATAAAATCTGTAAAATCAAAATTCCCGAAAACTGTCTGGGTTCATCTACATTAAGTGCTATCACTCCAAGTATGGCTGCTGCACTAATCATATATATTCCTACTCCATCTACATCAAGTAATCCAATATATTTTTTTGTAAGATTAGTATATAGACCCCATGATATCGCTACCGCAAACCCCAATAAATAACCTAATACATCCTCTCCAAAAAATATGTTATGAATAAAATTCGGCAAATCAAAAATGGTATTTCCCAATTTTGCGATAATGATCCCTATCATACTAACAGCTACACTTGCTATTAGCCATTTTGAAGCCTTCGCTTTTAGAATGGGAATGGTAAAAATCAATGTAAATAGTGGCCATAAAAAACGTATCAGCACGAGTGTTATAACGGCTTCATCCTTTTCAACTATACTCATTGATACGTACGAAGATGCTGTATAAATAACAAATAGTGCTCCACAAATAGGCCAATACTTCCAGGTTACTTCTTTCCAATGAACAAATTCTTTTTTTATGACCATTTGACGTCCTAATACAACAACTCCACCTATTAAATTCACTAAGGCTGCAGATGTATATGCGCCGATTGAAGTACTTAAATTTCTTGTAAATATTGCACTAGTACCCCAAATAATTATTGTTAAAAACCCTAAGAATGTATACTTCCTGGATTTTAAAAACATTAAAATCCCTCCATCTGCTTAATTGCAATTTGCAAGCGTTTGATATAAAAGCTTCATAAATCCAGAAAAATCTAATTCTAATGCTGCTTCAGCATTTGGCGTTTTTCCCCTAAAATCCATTTGTGCCTCTCTATACAAATCAATTTCTGGTTCTACTCCGCGCAAATGACGATAATCGCATACTGTCATACCTCTAGTGAGCTCGCCCTTAAGTTCAATATCAATATGCATCTTGGCAGCTTTTACTAAAGATGGATCTACTATCCATGCAACCGCACACGCATCATGCATATTCGCCCCTGTTAACGATGCGCTCTTTATTGTTGCGCCTATAAAATATTCTGTTAAATCCGCTGCAAGATTTGCAGTTTTTGTACCTATCTCACGAAACTTACCTACATGCTCATGCGTTAAACAGCATTGTCTTGTCAAGTTAATACCAGACATTTTTACATGTACTCCAGAATTAAAAACTCTATATGCAGCCTCTGGATCTACATAAATATTAAATTCCGCTGCTGGCGTCCAGTTGCCAAACGTAACTGATCCTCCCATAATACTAAGCTCTTTTATTCGTTCTATAATTCTAGGTTCTTTATTGATTGCAGCCGCAATGTTAGTTAAGGGGCCAGTCGCAATTAATGTAACATCTTCTGTATTCATAACTGTATCGATTATAAAATCAACTGCATGGTTATCTTGTGCTTTCGCAATAGGCATTGGAAGGATTGGACCATCTAAGCCTGTCTCTCCATGAAATTGCGGAGCTGTCACGAGTGGCATTACCAATGGGCAAGAATGACCTTTATACACCGGAATATCTGTACGATTTAAAACCTCTAATATCTTTAATGCATTCTGTGTAACATTTTCTAACGTACAGTTTCCACCAATTGTTGTGATACCTAAAACATCAAGATTTTGTACTGCAAGCATCATCGCAAACGCATCATCATGACCCGGATCACAATCTAAAATGACTTTTTTCATTTACTTAATTCCTCCTATCATATTTCTGCAAGAACTCCTCTAATTCATTTTTATTAGGAGCATTTCTTGCACCTTTTCTGCTAACCGTATAACCTGAGACTGCGTTTCCATTTATTAAGCAGTCCTTCAAAGACGCCTTTTCAAGACTCTTTGCAATAAACCCTGCGTTAAAAACATCACCCGCGCCAACTGTATCAACTACTTCAACTTGGAAAGCTGGTATTTCTATTTCTTCCCTACTAGATATCCCTATAGATCCAGCTTTCCCATTTCTAATAATTACTGTTCTTTTTTCTGTGACAAAAGATTTTGCATTTTCTTTCCATTCTCCTGCTTGTCCCAAATAGCTGAACTCATCTTTTCCAGAACCAAGAAGATAGCTTGTATCCTGTATAATTTTATATATGGATTCTTCATATTCTGCATCTAATTTTCCAAAATCAACTCGAAGATTTAAGTCAAATGATGTGGGGATTCCTAACTTGTGTGCTATATGAAATATCTTAGTAATCGTCTTTCTTGCAGATGTATTATAAACAAGCGACATTCCAGAAGAATGCACCCAGGACACCTCTTTTAACGATTCATATGACACTTTATTTTCATCTAAATACTTAAATGCCTGATTTTCTCGTGGCCATCCCCAAAGATATCTTTCGCCGTTTTCGTCAATGAATGCAAACACTCCAACCGTATTAAGTTCTGGCTCAATAATTAGTTGGGATATATCCACCCCTTCATTAGAAAAATCGCTTTTAATATATTTTCCATACTGATCATCACCTATTGTCCCTAAAAAAGAGGTGGAAACCCCTAGCCTGGAAAGTGCTACCGCTGTATTAGCAGATGTTCCACCCCCCTGGAGCTCTGGAGTCGGATACTCAACTAGCGTTCTATCCATATTTAAAAACTTTGGATATGGTACTATAATATCGACATTGGCATCACCCACAACTAATACTTTATGCATTTAATGCCGCCTCTATAAACGCCTTAACCTTTTTCGGATCTTTACAGCCTTCTGTACTTGGTCTTTTTTCATCAAAATTAGTAAGACTATATGAATCCACGCCATATGGGTTGCAGATATGAATCGCTTCTGCAACATTATCTGCATCTAGTCCTCCTGCGATAATGCAAGGAACCTTTGTACTCTCGACAATTGCCTTGTCAATCTCTCTATCATGTGTTAATCCGGTTGCACCAATGTCTGTCGCTGCTGGTGCCTTGGTATCAATCAAAAAGAAATCTGTAACAGCTTCATAATCCTTGATATACTGAATAACCTTTTGCTCTGCTAATGGAACCCCAGACAAGACAGGAATCGCCTGCATGATTCTCAGCGTTGGAAATCTGTTTCTTAATTCTTTTACTTGCTCTGGACTTACCCCATCAATATCGCCTGATAAATGTAACACATCAGGAAGGACTTCATTTAGATTTTCTGTAATCTCCTCTATATCTTCTGCAACTGTCAAACCAATCTTTACGGCTTCAGCCTGCACTCCTTCAAAAATCTCTTTTGCTTTTTCACATGTTAATTGCCCCGGTGTTCGCTTTATTTTTCCATAAGATACCCCAATATGATGTCCCCCTAAATCAATTACCATCCTTGCATCCTCTACTGTCCGGATTCCATAAATTTGTATAATTACGTTTGCCATTTCTTTACCTATCCTTTCTATGAGACTCTATCACTTGCATAAATGCATCTGTTGTAAATACCGTTTTTTCTATTCCCGCTTTTTGTGCAACTCGTGTTATCGGTGGTGGTGTAACAAAACTTTTCTTAATGGTTTCGACCTGCGAAAATACATATTCTGTGTCTCCATCTAAAAGAATTTCGCCTTTACACATTACAATTACTCTCTTGAAGTTGCTAACTACAAACTTCATATCATGAGAAATCGTAATACACAGTTTACCTTCTGCTTGAAGTACTTCTATAATATTTCTTAACCTTCTATTTCCTTCAACATCCTGTCCACATGTTGGTTCATCAAATATTAATACACTTGGATTCATCATAATAATGGAACCAATTGTGCAAAACTTTTTTTCAGTCGACGTCAGATCGAATGGGTGTATATCCAGTTTGTCTTGAAGTCCAACCAATTCTGATACTGTTTTCATTCTTTCATTAATTTCATTTTCTGGCATACCGATTTGACGTGGTCCAAACTCAAATTCTTTTTTTACAGACTCTAAAAAAAGTTGATCGTCAGGGTTTTGAAATACATATCCGACTGTTTTTGAACATTGTGCTGTTGTTTTGTTGCATATATTTTCATCATTAATTAGCATTTCACCAGAAGTTGGCCTTAGAATTCCATTAAAATGCTTCACAACTGTTGTTTTCCCCGCTCCGTTTTGTCCAATAATTGCAACTGGCTGTGTTCCTTCAATTACTAAGTTTATGCCCTTTAAAGCTTCATCGCCCGTAGGATATACATGCCTTAATTCTTTTAATTCGATTTTCATCCTATCAGAGCCTCCTTTACAAGTTCAACTGTCTGTTCTTCCATCACTTCAATTTCCTTATTTGTATACCCTTTGTTCCTTAACTCTTGGCAAATAGTAACAAAGTCCGGAACTCCTATATTGTGTGCAACAATTTCAGGATTTCCAAAAATATTTTTTGGTGTATCAATCGCTACTATTTTACCTTGTTCCAGCACCATGACCTTATCTGCACAGCGCGCAACTCGTTCCATATCATGATCTACCATGATTACAGTTATTCCCTTTTGATTTAGTTCCTTTACAATATTAAATATTTCTTCACTTCCTAATGGATCCAATTGCGTCGTACATTCATCTAAAACTAATATTTTAGGTTCCATAATAAATGTCGACCCAAAAGCAACTCGTTGTACCTGGCCACCCGAAAGCTCCAAAGGATTTTTATTAACTATATGTTCAATTCTCATTAATTTTGCAACATGTGCAACTTTTTCAATCATTTCTTCTCTTGCTACACCCCTGTTACCGAGTCCATATGCCAATTCTTCTTCAACTGTTCCTGCTGTATAAGACAGTTGATTAAATGGATTCTGAAATACTAGTCCGATTTGACTTGATAATTCTGCTATAGAGCTATCTTCTATCTTTAATCCTTCTACAAAAATTTCACCTGACATTTTACCAACAAAATAATGTGGTATTAAACCTACTAATGCATTACAAAGAGTAGATTTACCCGATCCATTGGCTCCTATAATGCAGAAAAAACTGCCTTCTTCTACACTAAAGCTTAACTTGTTTAATGCCTTCCTCTTCGTTTCTCTATAGCGGAAGCAGAAATCCTTTACCTCTAAAACCACTTTTCCCATTATGTATTTCCCCTTTCTAAATGATATGAATTCTCATTAAGATTGATAAAACCATTACAACAATGAAAAATGCGATTAAAATGCTTTTTATTATTTTATCTGATTTTGTTATTGTTACTTCTACAAAGCTCGTCTGTTTGACTCCTGTAATTCCAAAGCCTCTCGTTTCTAAGGTCATTCCTCTCTCCTGTGCATCCGTTAGCGATGACATGACCACTGGCCCGAGAAGGGGAATATAAGCCTTCATACGTGCCATAAGACCACCACCTGTTTCCACCCCACGAGCGCTTTGTGCTTCTTGAATAATAGCCATCCTTCGTTGCATTTGTGGAACAACATTCAAACTTGCAAGAACCAAATATCCCGCTTTTGGTGGTAGTCCGCTATTTGTTAAGGCTGCTACCAGCTTGCCTGTATAGGTTGTTTTATTCATAATATAGAATGTACTAAGAAAAACTAATAATGAACTAATTATTTTCAGCGCATACAGCACACCTTCCAGCCCCATTTGCACAAATCCAAGATCCATAATAATCGTAATATTTTTAGGACTGTAACATCCTTGTATAAACATTAACATGACCGTAATAGGGATACCAAAACCAAACATAAGTTTTGAAAATGGCTTTAACATTTTTGCAATTCCTGCAACAACAAACATTCCTATTGCGATTCCAAATCCCAAATATGAATTTGGAAAAATCAAAGCACTCATTCCTAGCGAAAAAATCGCCATAATCTTTACCATTGGATTTAACGCTTCTATTATAGTATTTTTTGGTATAAACGTATTTGATACCTTCGCCATAATAACCTCCTAATATTAGTAATGAGCAACATTTGATTATTGTTGCTCATTACGTGCAGCATATATTGAATCCTATTTTCTATTCTTCATCCTCATCTTCAATGATAGCGCTTGATGCGTACTGACTCATAAATCTTTTTGGTATTTTTTTAACTAAAACATATGCAATCGCGAATGCAATACCTTTATCTACTAGATTCTCAATCATAGATGATGAAATTACTGAAGTCACGATATCCTTTGTTGCCGCAATCAAAGTTGCTGTTAATACAGATGATCCTGTAACACCTGTTGCGCCTCCAAAAACTATAATAGTAATTGTGGATGCAGTGATAACGTTTGTTAATGTACATGCTAACCATGTAACAATTACGCCCCATATTTTTTTGAATAATCCAGCTCTAACCATATATCCAGTTACTAAACCGCAGCAGACACTAACTGCTGCATATGGAAGATACACTGGGTTAGCTACTAGTGCAAGAAAAATGTTTGTTAACAAACCACAGAGTGCTGCCACCCATGGCCCCGACAAACATGCTATTACAATCGTTCCAATCATATCCAAGAAAAGCGGTAGTTTTAAAGCTGAACATAATGTGCCACCTATTAAATTAATACCTACTGCTATTGGTATTAGGACAAGTGACTTTGTTGAAAATTGACTTTTGATTCCTTCCACGAAACTCATTTTCTTCTTTTTTTCCATTCTCTCTTCCTCCATTTGATTTTTTTACTTGTATGTTGTAATACAAGTATGTTCTAAAAAAATTATGTCTGTTTATATGGACATAATATTTATTCTTTAATTTTTTCTATCTCTTCTTCTACTTTTTCAAAAAGTTCTCTTGTAATTTGTTTTAATTGTATGGCATCATTCTCTTCAATACAATGCAAAATTTGAGTATGAAATTCGATACCTTCTCTTGCGCCTTCCTCAGTGAGGGCTCCACCAATTGCAGAAATGATTACATCGCGAACAATATTACTAATCTTCATAATAAATGGATTGTCTGTCATTTCATATAGCTTCATATGAAATGATACATCATATTCTTTATATTTATTTAAATTTCTTTTCTGATAAAAATACTCCATTTTTTGAAGATTTTTTCGTAATATCTCGATATCTCGTTTTTCAACATGCTTCATAAAAATATCAATAATCCCAATTTCTAAAATCTTTCTATACTCTACGACTGATCTTATATCATCTCGGCTCAGGAACAGCATGGGTGTCATTGATTTTAAATAATTATTAGCAGAAAAACTTTTTACATAGGTTCCTTTCCCTCGAAATGTTTCGACCAAATTAATAGCAACTAACTTTTGAATAGCCTCTCTTACGGAAATTCTACTAACTCCCATAGCTTTCGATAATTCATTTTCAGAAGGAATCTTCGTTCCTGATTTCCACTCCCCCATTGTAATCTGCATTAGAAGTTGTTCAAAAACCTGCTCTCTAATTTCCTTATTTTCTAACTTAATTAATTCCCCCGAATCACTCATTTTTATTGTCATCCTCTTTGTTAATTTATCACATAATATCATATTGATTTTTATACGTCAATGCATTTTTTTAGATTATTGTTACTATTTTTTTATAATTATTTCACTTTTTTTGTGCATGTGTTACATCTATTCCGCTAATATAGCCACTTTAGGAGGTATTTTGTGAATTTAGAATTATTTAATATTATCTTGATTTATAATATAATTCTGTTATAATCAACTTGTAATACAACATACAACTTGATTTCTTATCAGGAGGCATTTATGAAAAAAATAATATCTGAGCTTGCATCGTCATATCCACAATCTGGTATTCGAAAAATGTTTTCTCTGGCTTCACAATACAATGACGTAGTTAATCTTTGTAATGGTGAACCAGATTTTGATACGCCACAAAATATTATTGACAAAGCAATTGCATCGCTAGAGCATAAGGACACAAAATATGGTCGTGAAAGTGGGCTTCCAGAGTTGCAAACTGCAATTGCACAAAAATATACCAATCAATTCAACCGCACATTTTCAGAAAAAAATGTCATGATATCAGCCGGCGGAGTTGAGGGGATTATGATGTCGCTAATGACAATCATTAATCCTGGCGACGAAGTAATTATCCCGAATCCTGCCTATACATGTTATGAAGGACAGGTTAAGCTTTTAGGCGGTGTCGTGATACGCGTACCTCTTAAGGAGGAATTTCATTTTCGCCTTCAGCCAAATGATTTAGAATCTGCAATTACTAATAAAACAAAGGCAGTTATTCTTAATTACCCCTCAAATCCTGTAGGGGCTATTCTTGAAAAGGCAGATGCAGAAAAACTTGCTGATGTTATCATGAAGCATGATTTATATGTAATCTCAGATGAAGTATATGAAAATATAATTTTTGATGCTCAAACCCATTACAGTATTGCTCAGGTGCCTGGGATGGAAAATCGTGTTCTTATCGTTAATAGTTTTTCAAAAACATATGCCATGACTGGTTGGCGTCTTGGTTACGTAATTAGCAGTAATGAAGAAATTATGTCTGCTATATCAACTATGCAGCAACCCCTAATTGCTTGTCTGCCCGTTTTTATAATGAAAGCAGGTGTCGAAGCATTAACAAATTCTCAAAATGAAATTATGGAAATGCGACGACAATATGAAGGTCGTCGTAACTTAATCTATGATGAACTATGTAAAGTCCCTAGATTTAAAGTTTTTAAAACAGAAGGCTCTTTCTGCATTTATATCAATATAAAAGAATGGGCTATCTCCTCAGAAGAAATGGCTATCAATCTTTTAAAACATGCAAAAGTATTAACCGTATCTGGCAGTGCTTTTGGCTCAGAAGGAAATGGATATCTTAGAATGTGCTTTGCAAATTCAGAAGAAAATATTCTCGAAGGTACTAAGCGCATTAGAAACTATTTGGAGGCTCTTGATCATGCATAAAATCAAAGCTCTTTTTACTTTTTCTTATGGAAATGAAAACTTTAAAAAATTAGAGGATATAGGTTATGATATAACCTATATCCCTGAGTCTGAAATTACAGATACTATATACAGTATCCCATATGAGGTACTTGTATGCTTTAACCCTTTCCCAAAAATATCTGTCCCAAAAATGCCCTCATTAAAGTGGATTCAATTAGTGAGCAAAGGTCTCAATCATGTTCCGCTTTCAGACATAAATAAATCAGATGTACAAGTAACATACAACTCTGATGCTACTTCTATCCCAATTGCAGAATTGATTATCTCCTATTTACTTCAAATATTTAAGCATTCTAAAAGCTTTTATCACAAACAGTCCACTAAATCATGGGCCTCGGATACCAATATTCTGGAGCTTTACGGAAAAACAATTGGTTTTTTAGGAACAGGCAACATTGCTACACAAGCTGCAAAACGTTTAAAACCCTTTGGTACCACTATATATGGCGTTAATACAAATGGACATGATGCTGACGCTTCCTTTGATAAAATTTACAGTTTGGAACACTTGGATGACTTTTACCCATTATGCGACGTAATCGTATCCACATTACCAAGTACACCTCAGACCTATCATTTACTAAATGAGAATTCCTTTTCCAAAATGAAGGAGCAGGTTTCTCTCATTAATGTTTCTCGTGGAAGTGTTATTTGCGAGCAGGATTTGATTGCATGCCTCAAACAGGGACTTTTCCGTGGCGTTGCTCTCGATGTATTCGAAACAGAACCTTTACCATCTAGTAGCCCTTTATGGGATTTTGAAAATGTAATTATCACCCCGCATAATGCATTATACTCAGACCTATATAATGCAAGGGTTTTTGATATGATTTTTCAAAATATGCAGCTATATAAAGAGCAAGGAGTGCTAAAAAATATTGCAGATTTTACAAAAGGATATTAGCTACTAATCCATATTAATGATTAATGTTTCAAACGCTTTTTCTGTTCCCCATACGGTAGCTGATTTTTCCTGGGTACTAAAATCTGCCCATCCATCATCACCAATCGTAACTGTGGTTCGAATCTTACTCATGCAGTCACGAAACTGCATTCCAGCAAATTTTTCACCAATATACATCCGCTTAGTACCACCATGGCCATCTGCTATAACTACTGCTATCCCTGAATCTGGATGTGCGTCATCACCTTCTCTGGTCCATCCTATAATATCAGGGTCATCTATGTAATTATGTTGCTTTCCATAGGCATAGTCATGTCGGATGCGCACCATCGTCCGAATTCTTGGAATAGGAATATTTCTTGTACATGGTATTCCATACAAATCCCCATAAAAAATGCAGGGAATTCCACCTTCATGTAATAAGATAATCGCATAAGCAATTTGTTTCATCCATGGATTAACAAAAGAGGATAATGCCTGTCCTGGCTGAGAATCATGATTGTCCACAAAGGTTACTGCCTGATCCGGATGCCATTGCAATAATGTATTTTTAAATAAATTTCTCAAGTCATATTTGCCCTCAGCATACGACATCTCCATGATTTGATAATGCAACGGTACATCCATTAATGACATTTGATATTGTACCTGCTCCAAATATTCATGCAGACAATGAATATCGCCATGCCAATATTCCCCGACCGAAAATAATTCTTTTTGAGGGTTTTTTTTTCGAATGGTTGCTAACCATTCAGCATAGAAAGATGAACTGATATGCTTTACAGCATCTAGTCGAAATCCATCTATCCCTGTGAAATCCAAATACCATTGTCCCCATTTCTTTAATTCTTCTTTTACCTTAGGTACAGAAAAATCTACGTTAGCACCCATTAGAAAATCAAAATTTCCGTTCTCCTGATTGACATCCTGTGCCCATTTATGGTTCTCAAATTGATAGATATTACTTTGACCATTATTATTATCCCAATCACAGCTATTAAAACAAGAAGCATCCCAATGAAATGAAGAATATTTATCTTTTCTACCAGGAAATATAAAATTTGTCGGGGCAGAAATCTCATAGTCGTCTGACTGTCTTTCACATCGATTGTTTTGTTTGACCTGATGTGCTCTTACCACATCAAACTCATCCGCACCTATCTTATGATTTAAAACAATATCTGCCAATACATCAATCCCAGCTTTTTGAAATGCCTTTATTGCTAGCAAATATTCATCCTTTGTACCATATTTTGTAGGAATCATTCCTTTTTGATCAAATTCTCCCAAATCATAAAGATCATATGCCGCATATCCTACATTATCCTCATAAAATCCAGCTTTGTATGCTGGTGGAAGCCATGCATCTGTAATTCCAAAATCAGCCAGATGCTGCGCCTGCTTGATACATTTCCTCCATAAAATCGGTTGCCCTGTTACATACCACTCGAAATATTGTATTAATGTTCTGTTTGTCATTTATTTTGCCATGATACAATTGCTGCATCATAATTCCCTTCTATATTTTCAATCCCACTTCACTTCATGATAAACACTAACTTCAGTTGGCTTCTCCTGCAACTTTTGAATTTGCGGTACTATCCTTATAAAATGATCTGATTTAAAGTGAGTTTCCAATGCTTCTTCATTTTTCCAATACTCCAATATAACAAACTGACCCTCGCTAGCGTTCTCTTTAAATAATTTATATTCGATATTACCAGGCTCTTCTCTCGTGCTTCTGATCAATTTCTCAATCAGCACAAAATATTCCTCTGCTTTATGAGGTTTTATATAATCTTTTGCAATCGACATAATCATACTATCAATCTCCTGTTTTTATTATCTTTTACAACAATATCTCCTACCAATAACCTAAACCAAAATAAGTATATAATATTCTATTAGTATCCTAAACGGATTCCGCCATGATATCTTCTGTCACTTTTAGCATGTGCTCCAAACGCACGCGATGTCAAATAGAAACTTCCTGGATAAGTACTAGGATAGGACGCACCTCTGACCCCAAATCCCATTCCTGTTTTTGGATCTGGCCAATTTATGATAGTATGATGCCCCTCTTCATCCAATATGCCATTCCCGTGACTCCCATCAAAACATCTACCTGCAGCATTTCCAATCGTAATGCACATTTCCCAAAGATTCCCAGATAACTCTGAAACACCGTAATAGCTAAGTCCTCTGCACTCCCTGACAGAGCGCCCTGAGACAACTGGTGCATGATCCATCGTTCCCGCGCTGATTGGTCCACCCCATCCTGTTCGTTGGGCACTGATTACCTTTTTCCCCTGCATCTGTTCTGTATTACCTGCAAAGTTCGCATTACAGATATCAATGCCAGCTGCTGGTATTGGTAACTCCTCTCCACTTCCATCTACACCCGAGAGACAAACGATTCGTTCTGCACAATTCGTTCCCCACGCAAATTCTAGGGGAACTGCTGGAAGAGGCCCTCTGGCTGCTTTTTCAAATTCCAACTCCGTAATCGGCCGTAGTCCGGCAAAGCATGCAAACGCAGTAAGATCATCTGCAGAAATGATATTCATTTCCCGATACATTGCTGTTGTAAAAAACTCTATTGGTACTTCCTCATTTTCTACAGTCGTCCGGCAAAGAACCGCACATCTTTCTTTTTCCTCATCACTATCTGTCATTACAAAAATATGCGCAATCTCTGTTCCTGCGATATCAGCTGTCACATGTGACCTCTGCTGCTTTCTTGTTAAACAATTTAGAAATTTTACATAATTTTCTTCCGTCAGCGGATATTTCATATACCACATCGCATGATAACCCTTTGGAAATGCCATCGGAATCTGAAAAACATCCTCTCCCTGGCGACTCATCGGTGTATTGGTTTCACAAAATAATTTCCCATTCTCCAAGCCAAATTCAATCGCAGTATTATCTTTGACCCGATAAGTACCTCCGGTTCCATAAGTAAAAAAGCAATTGATTGCCTTGCCTCCCTGTTCCATAGAAGGCGAGGGTTCTCCTAGCTCATAGGCTTCTTCTGGAATATAGACCATCTCAATAATAAAAGCCTCCAATGCTTCCAACTCTTTAATTTCCTCTGTCATAAAATCGATTTGTGTCAAGGAAATTTCCTGCTCGTTCCCTTCGTTTTTAAGATATAAAAAGCACCCAAGACCACTCTCTACAATCTTGGTTTCAACCAACTCACTCTCTTTTCCAAGCACGACATCTTTCAAATAAACAGGTTTATATCCCCACAGCGCAGGTTGCTTATATTTAAAAAACAAATATACAGCATCCTGATTGATTTTATTTTTCCATGCATTTTTCCATGATATATCACATGCTATCCTTCCACCATCCATAGTGGCATGAAAATTGCAATTTCTTACTTTTGCCAACATATTTTTCCCTCCAAATAATTTCATGATATGAAACATTACGGTTCAACACTACAATAAGTTCTTTTTTATTGATGTGCGAACTGGCTATTGTACAGATCTGCATATAATCCGTTATCCTCTAAAAGGCTTGCATGCGTTCCCTGTTCAATAATATTTCCATCTTTCATTACAAAAATCAAATCTGCATTCGCTATAGTTGATAACCTGTGTGCAATTACAAAGCTGGTTCTTCCCTTCATCAATTGTTCCATTGCTGTCTGAATCATGGCCTCTGTTCTTGTATCAACACTGCTTGTAGCTTCATCCAAAATGAGTATTTCTGGATTTGCAATCATTGCTCTCCCAATCGTTAAAAGCTGCTTTTGTCCCTGGGATATATTTGATCCAGCCTCATTAATTTCTGTTTCATATTTTTGTGGCATAGTAGATACAAAGAAATCTATTTGCGAGGCTTTCGCTGTTTCAATTAACTCCTGCTGCGTTGCCTGTTCTTTACCATAACAGATGTTATCTCTTATGCTTCCATGAAATAGCCACGTATCCTGCAATACCATACCAAAATGCTTTCGCACCTCTTCTCTGGGCACAGCTGCGATATCCACCCCATCTATTGTAATCTTCCCCCCATTAATATCATAAAAACGTAACAGGAGATTAATTAATGTAGTCTTTCCTGCTCCTGTAGGACCTACAATTGCAATCATTTGCCCTGCCTTTACTTCTACATTTAAATCATTCATCAACATTTTATCATCAGAATATCCAAATTTTAAATGTTCAAAACGAATGTCGCCTCTTACATGCTCTAATGTCTGTACTGCTAGAAGATTTGCTGCCTCCTCTTCTTCGTCCAGTAGTTCAAATACTCTTTCTGCTGCAGCGATTCCTGACTGCATAGCATTTAGGAGGTTTGCTAACTGAGAAATCGGTGTACTATACTGCCTCTGGTATTGAATTAATGCCGTAATACCTCCCAGCGAAAGACTTCCCATAATTACAAAAACTGCACCAAGCGTACAAATTATTATATAAGCCAGATTATTAAAAGCAGTAGAAACCGGATTCATAGTACTTGACAAAAACTGTGCCTGTTTACTTGCCTGATATAAAGCTTCATTATTTTTTTGAAACTTCGTTATTACCTGTTTTTCATATCCAAACTGTTTTATGATACTTACTCCCGAAAATGTTTCTTCTACAATACTATTCAGCGCACCCATGGATTGTGCCTGTGTTCGGAAAAAAGTCTGAGATTTTTTCATGATTCGTTTTGTCGAAAAAATGCTTAGCGGAATCATCACGATACAAATCAATGCTAAAAAAGGATTGATCATCAGCATTAATACAACGCTTCCTAAAATGGTAATCAAATTTGAAAATGCTTGCGTCGTTACTTGTTGCAATGAAGTTCCAACTGTATCAATATCATTCGTTACACGACTTAAAATATCTCCATTTGCTGTACGATCAAAATATCCTAATGGAAGCCGCATTATTTTTAGACTAATATCTTTTCGAAACTGAAGCAATGTTTTCTGTGTTACTGATGTAATTACTATATTTTGTATCAGTGAGAAAACAGCATTAAACAGGTATAAACCTGCTAAAATCACTAAAAACCATGCAATACGATGAAAATTTATCTCTTTTTGATTTAACAAACGATTCTGCATGACATCTAGCACACGCGCCAACATATATGGTGTAAACAATGCACATAGTGAAGCTACTACCGCACAACTGACCGCTATCGCTACACTTCCCTTTAATTTACCTATATAATGAATTAATCTCTTTAAGGTCGCTTTGAAATTTTTCGCTTTGGGAACAGCACCGAGACCTTTTTTCCCTCCGGGCTGTACCCCATCCTGTCCACTTTGCTCCATTTTTGACTTCATAGATTTTTTCATTTCCATCTGATAACTCATCAGCATTTTTTCCTGTGGTGTCATAGATGAAATATCTTTTTTTGTTTCTTGAGTGGGTTTCTTTTCCTGTATCATCATGCATCCACCTCGCTTTCTGTAAGCTGGGATAATGCTATTTCCCGATATACCTTGCACTCTTTTCGTAACTCATTATGCGTACCTTGTCCAATAATTCGACCATTTTCTAATACAATGATTTTATCTGCATCCATAATTGTACCGACTCTTTGGGCAACAATAATCATAATTGCATTTTTCACTTCCTGCTTAAGCGCCTGCCTTAACGTAGCATCTGTCTTAAAATCAAGCGCAGAAAAACTGTCATCAAAAGCATAAATATCTGGTTTTCTAACCAATGCCCGTGCAATTGCCAAACGCTGTTTCTGTCCGCCCGAAAGGTTTGCTCCTGCTGGTGTTATGTATGAATAAATCCCAAATTCTTTTTCCTTGATAAAGCTTTTTGCCTGTGCGATTTCTAAGGCGTATTCCACCTCTTCCTCCGATGCATTTTGCTTTCCATAACAAACATTTTCAAAAATACTCCCTCCAAATAGAAATGCCTTTTGTGGAACCATTCCCACGCGGCTACGAAGCTGTTCCT
>Ga0209373_10001199_pt1 | contig 32369 bp, 29 predicted proteins | sample Higcelweek5metaG_FD_187173 | JGI IMG/M metagenome (GOLD analysis project Ga0209373, IMG submission 187173) | Freshwater pond sediment microbial communities from the University of Edinburgh, under environmental carbon perturbations - High... | ecosystem: Environmental > Aquatic > Freshwater >... | reverse complement strand
CTATCGCGCCGAGGCACTGTGCCACCACATAACCGATGAAATCGATCACAGACAATTTTCTTAATAAAAACATAGCCAGAGAAACAGCCGGGTTAACATGGCAGCCTGAAATACTGCCTATGGAATATACCATCGCCATAAGAGAAAGACCAAATGCAAAAGCGATTAATAATGTAGAAAAAGCCATGGGAATCGGTTCTCCTGCATAGAAAAGCAATGTGTTGGTTCCCACTGCACTGCCACAACCAAATACGACTAAAACAAATGTTCCGATCAACTCTGCACTGTATTTTTTTAAATTCATTATTTTTCCCCCTTACACCAGCCGTATAGGCATGTTATAATCCCAGTTTATTTATGTCCAATATTCTTTTTAGAATACCATATTTTCTAAAAATAGTAAACATGTGCGAAAAGACTTTGTTGCTGTTTTTTTTCTCGTATTTTTTCAAATCAAATGCAAAAAACAGTATGCATTCACCTTGACGAATGCAGCAAAAAAATAGACCTCCCCGGTTAGGAAGGTCTAAATGATATAATATTAGGTGTTTATAGTTTTCTTAGACTTTTTCTAATAATAGAATCCATAGCATCATACTCTCTCACAAATGATTCAGAACTTGCTTTAATCATTGAATTTTGAGAAATACCTGAAAAATCAAGTTCGTAACCAGCTCTATTTGCCACTGTTTTAATAAAAAGTCTTTGTGTCCTACCATTACCTTCTCTGAAGGGGTGTAATGCATTAATTTCAGATAAATAGTATGATAATCTCTTGCTCATTTGTTCGTCTGAACATGATAACAAAAAATTATCATTGTGTAATTCCGAAAATATCCTATCTGCCTCAGCCTCAATAGCAAAGGTCCGACAAAACAACGTTCCCTTGGCGATATCTACGGTTCTTATCTTGCCCGCCCATGAATAAATGGAAGAAAACAAATTTTTATGGATATCTTTGAGATAACCAAAGTCTAGTACTTTGCTCTTGCTATCTTTAAATTCGGAAACAAGCGAATTGGTTATTTGCCTTTCAAGTTCTGCTAATTCATCAGCATTAGTGATATTAAACTTGTTTTTAAGCACATTACTATTTGGGTAACAATATGTTTTATCGTTTCCATAAGAATAACTATACGATTGTTTTGCCATACTTTATTTCGTGCAGTCTGATAAACTCAGCAATCTTTTCTGCTGCTGTTGCTCTTCCTTCGATGATGTCTTCATAATGCTTTATCTCATCCGGCGGGCAATGCATGCCTTCCAGTTCGGAATTTGCAATAACAAATGATAATCTTGATTCTTTTGTCATTTTGTTCATCTCCTTACACTCTCCTTCCTTGTTTAATACCTATGCAAACAGGGAAAGCATTTCAAATCATATCTTTATACTATTATTATAGCATTATATGCGTGTTTTGGCAAATGTCAAAGAATAGCTAAAAGTGAAAAGACACAGCCTTTTTCGAGGCATAGAATCAAACTAATTATCTATTTCTATTTCAGAAAATATGATATCAATAATATTTTCCAGAATATCTTCTGGAACCTTTTCAATTGCTATATAAGTTCGACTTGCAATATCTAACGATCTGACATGTTCACATAGGACTATACCAGTTGTTTTTGTTCTATGGTCGAGTGGTATGTGTAATGGAAAAGCATCGTTTGTGTTTGTTATAGGACAGACAATTGCCAATTTTGCTTTTTCCATAAATAAATCATTGCTGATAACAACAGCTGGACGATATCCTGCCTGCTTATGTCCTGATTGAGGATTGAAGTTAATCTTAATGATGTCACCTTGTTTTACCATACTTCTTTTCCTACTGGCGTTCCCCAATCTATTTCCTGCGGTTCGTATTGCTCGTTATATCCGGCAAATAGTTCCTTAATACTTTTTCTACAATACGTTGCTTTTATTACAATTTTCTCGTTTTCGACAGAAAGATTAACTTCTTGCCCAGACGCAATCTTTGCTTCTCTTAAGATAGATAATGGAATTCGTATACCTTGGCTATTTCCCCATTCCTGAACTTTTGCAATCATAGAAACACCTTCCTTCTTGTATATACAAGTATATACTTATTTGTCTAAAATGTCTATATTTTTTTCTTTTTAAATCTTATCATCTTGATTTTTTATGTAAACTATTGTACTATAAAGGTAAGGTTAATAAAGGGGAATATATAATGCATAACTTTTTTTATAAAGGGGCTTTTCTGGCTAATTTGCTAGCTGTGTCACTTCTTTTTTCTGATGTGGCATATGCTGCTGTTTCTCTAAGTTCATCTGTTTCTAATGATCGTATTTCGGAAACCGCCATGCTTTCGGTTTCTGCAGATACGGTTTCTTCAGATACGGTTTCTACATCTGATGCTCCTGGTGAATCTGTTTCAACTGATATCCTGTCTGACGATAGTCTTTCTTCGAATACTATTTCATTCAATGCAGTTTCTTCTAATATTGTTTCACTTAATCAAATCACGCAGCTAAAGGAGTCACTATCTGCGCTTTTGGATGAGCATACGGTAATGGCACTGGTTTACCTGACTGATTCCTATCAGGTAAAGGAGGAACCCACTTTTGACAGTAACACTGTCGTTTCGATCCCGAGCGGGCAGCTGGTATTTCTTACCGATCTCGAAATAACAGACGGCGTAGTCTGGTATCAGGTTGATTTTAGCTATCAGGGTACTCCCTATACCGGATACATCAGCCGTGATTTTCTGGCCTATTCAGATGAGCTTTTTATTAACTGGGAAAACGACTATCTATTGCCCTACCTTGCCGAACTACAGAAAAAATTTCCTGCGCTACGCGCCTCTTCTTTGTCTGCTTCTGCATCAGGCTATGCAGATATCGCACAGTTTCCTGCTTCCTATCAGGGGAAACTGACTACTTTAAAAAACAGTCATACAAACTGGATTTTCGTACCCTTTCATACCGGACTCGACTGGAACACCGCCGTGACGAATGAAATGGTCGGCGCACGCAGTCTGATTTATGCCACTGCACCCGCCGAATGGCGCGGAAACTGGCACAGTCTGAAATGGTACTATGCTACGAGACCAGCAGTAGCATATTATATGGATACACGCAATTCCCTAACGGAGTCCGGTATTTTCCAGCATGAGCAGCTGACCTACAACGCTTCCTACCATACTGTTAGTGCCGTACAGCAGATCCTGAGCAATACTTTTATGTCTGGAAACATACCTGATGGTTCCAATGGCTCTTATGCACTGGCGTTCTGGGATCTCGGCAGGCTATTGACTGTCAGTCCATTTCACCTGGCCAGCCGTGTTTATCAGGAGCAGGGGGCAGGCACCTCTCCATTGATTTCAGGAACTTATCCTGGTTATGTGGGCTATTATAATCACTTTAACGTCGGTGCCAGTGGCAGCTCTGCTACAGAGGTCATCGTAAGTGGTTTAAGCTATGCCAAAAATCATGGATGGAATAGCAGACGACTTTCTTTAGCAGGTGGTGCGAGTACCATCGGCAATAACTATATCAAAAAAGGACAGGATACTCTTTACCTGCAGAAATTCGACGTTGAAAGCAGCTACAACGGCCTCTACTATCACCAATATATGCAGAATATACAGGCCCCTACGACAGAAGGGCAAAAAATCAGAACAGCCTATAGTAATTCCGGTTCCTTAAATAGTACTTTTGTATTTAAGATTCCTGTATACAATAATATGCCTGGCGTAAGCTATTCCATCAATAAAACCACCAGCACCCTGGCGCGTGGTGGCAGTGACCAGTTGATTATAAAACAGGACGGTGTCGCTATCAACCCTTCGAGTGTAGCATGGAGTTCTTCTGCCCCTGGTATCGTATCTGTACAAAGTGATGGGACGATAACCGCTGTCGATAAAGGTACTGCTGTCATATCCGCCACTGTAGATGGAAGTATCCTTCGCTGTAATGTGACGGTAACAGTTCCCCTCACCTCCATCGCCCTTTCTTCGTCCTCTGGCTTGTTTGAAATCGGTGATACAAAAACATTGACTGTTTCCTATACACCATTCGATACAACGGATGATACCACAGTATATTGGTCCAGTCAGGATACCTCCATCGCCAGCGTGGAGCTTTTACCGCTTTCTTCTACGGATGCGGCAGGTACAAATACCGTCAGAATAACTGCTAAAAAACCCGGCACGACAAAAATATATGCCTCTGTAGGAAAATACAGTGCTTTTTATAATGTTACGGTGATGGTTCCCTTGCAATCGCTCACTCTCGAGCCATCGTCGATCAGTCTCTATCAGGGCACCTCGAAAAAACTGACGGCCTCCTATCTTCCTGTCAATACTACAAATGATAAGACGATTATCTGGACTTCTGATCACGATGCGATTGCTACAGTAGAAAATGGTACGATTACCGGTGTATCAGCAGGCACTGCCCTGATTACAGCTACTATGAAAAGTATTTCAAAGGAGGGTGTCGTTTCCACTCTTTCAGATACCTGTACCGTAACAGTTCAGGCTTGTCACCTGACCTATCACGATTTAAGCGGCAATACCATAAGCGAAAATGATCTTTCTTATGGTGCAACCTTAGGAAGCCTTCCTACTATGACCGTTTCTGAAAATCAGGTTTTTGTCGGCTGGTTTACACAGCCAGAGGGCCAGGGAGAAAAGTATACAACTGCCTCTAAGATTTATACTAACCTTAGTCTGTATCCCTACTATATGGAAACGAACCACGGCTTTTTCGCTGAGCCAGTTGGTGATCAGACCTATCTTGGGACTGCCATTAAGCCTGCTGTAAGGGTTTACAATGGTGCCACGCTTCTGACGCTCGGAAAGGATTATTATCTATCCTATAAAAATAATGTACGGATCAATGATGCTGGCAACGCAAAAACAGCACCCTCGATCACAGTGACAGGGCTGCATAATTATAGCGGTTCACAGGTCCTCACCTTTAAAATCATACAAAAAAATGTAAATGATGCAGATATTCTGGCTGAAGACCTGTTAAAGGCCTACACGGGAAAAGCGCAAAAGCCTGCCCCTGTCCTCTGGTACGGCACGAAAAAGCTGATTGATAAAATCGATTATACCTGCAGCTATCCGAATATAGAAGAAGGCGCTTATCAGTTGCCCGGCACATATCCCATCGTCATAACTGGTAAAGGTGGGTATACAGGGACAAAAACGCTCCTGCTTACCATTACTTCGCGTACCTTAATCGGTATGACTACACTCCAGACTGTTGGACGACAGACTTATACCGGACTGCCTATAGAGCCGACGCTTCGCATGAAAAAGGGAACTTATTTATTGCAGGCAGGCACTGATTACGAGGTTTCGTATCTGCATAATACTGCTGCCGGGATTGCAACTATGACGATCACCGGGATCGGTAATTATATCGGTTCCAGAACAATATCTTTTCAGATCGTGGGAACTCCCATTTCCAGAGCGAGGATAGCAGGTATCGTGCCATTGACCTATGATGGCGGTTCTTCTTATACACAGACCGGCTATACCGTGACGCTAGGTACAGAAACACTGATAGAAAGTACGGATTATGTCGTATCCTATGCGAATCATTTAAAAACAGGTACTGCCACGATTATTTTCACTGGCATCAATGGTTATGCCGGTACGATAAAGAAAACCTTTAAAATCAATGCCTATCCTCTCGATGCGAATCCGGATGGGCGTCTCGTCAACGCTTCCAGCAACATCATAGCGGAATATCAAAAGGGTGGAGCAAAACCTGGGGTTCTGCTACGGCTAGGCGATACTGCCCTCGTAGAGGGTGTAGATTATACCCTGTCATATAAAAATAATACCATCGTAAATGATGGCAGTGATACAAGAAAACGTCCAACGATTCTAATAAAAGGAAAGGGCAACTATACAGGTACGCTGACACAGTATTTTCAAATTACGACATCTTCCTTTGATGCCGACAGCATCACCATGTCTGCTTCTGAGGTTCTTTATAAAAACCGATACAATGCCTATCAGTCTGCACCGATTTTGTATGATGCGAGAAATGGGAAGCTACTGAAAAAGGGTACTGATTATAGCAAGACCATCGTATATTCCTATGAAGATGGAAGTCCGATTCCTGCTAATCAGGTCATTCCTGCCGGCACTGTCATCAGAGTCTCTGTCACTGGCTCTGGTTACTATGCTGCGGAAACTCTGTCCACCACTTACCGCGTCATCGGTACGTCTATCGCAGCTGCGAAAATAAAAATCCCGACACAGACTGTGTCGGGTGGGTATCTATGTCCTGGTTACGATTCCATCACGGTTACGGTGAATCAGACCCAGCTGACAGGTGGTGTCGATTATATCATAACTGGCTATGACAACAATCTCTCAAAAGGAACTGCAAGTGTTTATCTGCGTGGCATCGGCAACTACGGCGGTGTCAAAACTGGGAAGTTCTCGATTCTGCAACAGAAGATCAGATGGTTTTAATTTGCTTACTGCATCTTCAAATACTCCAAATATAGCGCATGACCGATAATGTCTTTTCCATCTTTTACTTCATAAATCAAATCACAGTTTTCTATCGTTCTAACTGGTAAAAATTTTCTTATATATTCGCATTGCAGGTTTTTCGATACATCTATTCAAAAAGAAGGCAACTACCAATACAAAGATGAGAAATAATACTGCTGCAATTACTAGAATAACCTGTTTGTTCAAAGAATACATTATTCCTATTTTTATTGCAACTGTAAATGCAAACGGCATCACTAACATATGCACTAAATAAATAGCATAGGATAACTCGCTTAATTCCTTCATTACTTTACTACTTAAAACTTTCATCGGATTTTTCAAGAAAAAAAATTGACTGTAATTGCAAAATAATAATATTATTATTAAAACAATCATTCCAGCGCTTGTCCAATTTTGTATCGGACAAAGCAAAAACAAATAAATAACTCCAATGCTTATTATGATTACATTCTTCCAATTTAATTGTTTTCTATGATAGTATTGTGCAATAATCACTCCCAATAAAAACACAGGAAAATTTCTCAAAAACCCTTGCATATCATCTGTTTTATTTTGTATTAATAATACCATTCCTTCAACTATTGATCCAAAATAAACGCTATAAACAAATAAAATACCCTTTTTACTCAATAACCTTTCAGCACTAAAATATAATATGAATGCAATTGCCATAAAAATGTAAAAAAGCCATTCTACAGAAAGACTCCAAGCGGGTCCTAAAATCGTACCTCCATATGGTTTTATAATTGTCCCATGTAATAATAACCAGTGAGAAAAAAGATCCATCATTCCGGGTAAGTTCTTTTGAGGCAAATAATTATACCCAAACGCTCCGATTGTACTTCCATTTAAAAAAATAAGGACACTACTTTGAACAGATGTCATAATATTTGTAATACAAAATGCACATGTTATACAAATAAAATAAACTGGATATAATCTAAACCACCGCTTTATGATAAATGTTTTCCGCTCAGACCGTTTATTTTTTTTAATATATGCAAATACCGTCAGAAAACCACTTAGAAAAAAAAACACATCCACTGCTCTACCTCCAAAAGCTCCCACCATTGGAATACCAACTACCTGCTTTCCTCCAATATAATTATAAAAATGACTAATCAATACTAGGCTACATAAAATAGTCTTGGTTCCGCTGATAAATGATGTTTCATTTCTCTCATGCAAAAATCCTTTTTGCCCCATTATTAATCTCCGATTCTTTATTTCAACTAAATATAAGTAAAATCAAAACTTCTTAATCCATTTAACGTACCTTGCAATTCCTTCTTCAATATTAACTTTTGGCTTATACCCCAACATTTCTAATTTCGAAATATCTGCTCGCCAATTTAGAGGATCGCCTTCACGTGCCATTCCATTAAACGAAATTCGCGTAGAATCGACTCCATAAGAATTTGCAAAATAAGTAACAATATCTTTAATGTAAACTTCTTCTCCATTCGCAACATTAAAGAGCATCTCAGTTTTTGGTGCAGTCACTGCTATTATATATACTGCCCTAATTAAATCCTCAATATTAATAAAATCTCTGCTTTCATTTCCTGTCCCAAACATTTCTAATTTTTTAGTATTTTTTATTTTTTGTTCCATATCCCAAAAAATCTGTTTTTTTAATCCTACTCCATATGCTGAAAATATTCTTAAAATTTTGATATCAAATCCATAATTACTGACAAAATATTTGCATATTCTTTCTCCCATTTCTTTATGCAACGCATAAGGAGACAATGGATTCATTGCTGCATCTTCCCTGATTGGGAGTTCACTTGGGTTTCCATAAACAGCTGCGCTTGATAAAAAAATAATTTTAGTAGCTGACATCCCACACTCTTGCATGGCAAAGAATAAGTTATGAGTTGCTATAACATTATTTTCAAAATCAATATTGGGATATTTTACGGATTTTCCAACATCTGCACTTCCTGCACAATGTATAATGATATTGGGATTCACTTCATCTAATTTCAATTTTACCAATTCAAACTTCAGCATATTCACTTCATCAATCTGGATTCCGCCTATATCATCAGCAGCTATATCCCATCCAGCCACATCATATCCTTCATCCTTGAAATATTTGCTGATACAAGAACCAATAAATCCCTTTGCTCCAGTTACCAATACCTTCTTCACTTAAATTACCCCATCTTCTACTTTAATAATATGTGTTCAAATGTCTTTGCGTATTCAAATGCACTCTTATACATATTTGCAACACCACTACTTGTATCAGAAATGCTCTCTACTCGACTTACATTTAAAATTAATTTCGATAATTCTATATCATTATTAGGCGGAAACAGTAAACACTTTTCATTTTTTTGCTCTCGATGCACCGGAATATCTGATAATAATACATGTTTATCTAATACCTTAGCATCTTCTAGAACTGTTCCCCACCCCTCAAATAGAGATGGCTGAATAATTGCCTTTGCATTCTTCATGATTGTCAATTGTTCATCTCTATCAATCAATCCCACTACGTTTATTCTCTCTTTTATAATATCATTATTCACATAGTTCAACAAAGAATCTATGTAATCACCATTTCTTCTATCGCTCAATTCTCCTGTAAATACAAAATAAAGATTATCAGCCTGTCCGCTCATTATAAGTCTTTCAATTGCTTTAAATACTACAATATGATTTTTATGCTGCCAAAACTGGTTACTAATGCAAAAATACTTATCTGGTTGTAGATTATACTTATTCATTATTTGTTTCTCTAAATCCAAAGTAATATGATTTATTTCTTTTTCTATATAAGAAACAAATGGTATCACATATACATTTTTGCGTGACGAATTGTAATATTTATCAAGATCTGCCTTTGCATTTAAACTACTAAGAATAAGAGGATTATCACCAAAAGCCATTTCTTTAAAATTTTCATTTCTATTATCTAGTTCCTTTTTCTGAAAGAATTCGGGGTAATAGTTGTGCTGAAAATCGGCAATCCATGAAATTGGCTGAAGACCTAGCCACAGAAAAAACTTGTAATTCTTTATTGGAAATATATACTTTGCATGATACTTGATTTTACAATAAACTACCTGCAGTATTGCTTTTACTTGACTCACTTTATTATTGACTGCTACAATTTTAATCTTTGTTTCAAAATCACGGAAAACAGGCTCGTATTTACGAGTAGTCAAAACGACAATATTATATGCTTCATTAATTTTTTCATTCAGTAATAAAGAAAAAATAATATTTTTTCTATAATAGATTCCGCCTATCCATGGATTTTTACTTATTGCAAATATTAATATAGATTTTTTCATATCATTACCATCCAATACAAATTAACGTTTGCTGCATTATATTAAATTGTTTCTTTCAGGTTTACTTTTCCGTCTTTTACTTCATAAATCAAATCGCAGTTTTCTATCGTAGACAGTCTGTGTGCGATAATAATCAATGTTTTTCTACCCTGTAAACCATTAATTGCATCCATGACTGCTGCCTCTGTCTCGTTATCGAGTGCCGAAGTCGCCTCATCTAATATGAGAATCTCTGGATCATTATATAATGCTCTGGCAATCCCAATGCGCTGTCTCTGCCCGCCAGACAGACGTACGCCACGCTCGCCTATCACTGTGTCAATCCCTTCGTCTAAACCTTCTACAAATTCCTTTAACTGGGCATCCTCGAGCGCTCGCCATACAGCTTCATGATCCGCCTCCGCCTCCGGAATACCAAATAAAATATTATTCTTAATAGAGTCATCCATCAAATAGATTGCCTGTGGAATATATCCCAGATTTTTGTGCCAGCCATAGGGGTTTTCATATATATTAACATCATCTGCCATGACCGTACCCGACTCCGGCTCCAGAACGCCTAAAATAATATCCGCAAGTGTTGTTTTTCCTGCCCCAGAGGGTCCTACAAATGCAACAGACTTGTTACGGGGTATTTTTAAAGAAGTCTTCTCTAATACAAATTTGTCTACTGTTGGGTATCTAAAGCTGATATCCTTCACATAAATGGCTTCTTTCACCTTTATAATATCACGATTATCATTTCGCTCTTTGTTTATAGCCATCAGCTGCTCTATTTCTTTGAGGTCATTATAGACAGCATCTACTGCCACTTTATTATAGGTAATGCCATTTAGATAACCTGTCAAACGACCAAATGAAGGTAATAATCTAAATGCAGCTATCGCAAATATTGAGAGCGTCGTAACAAAATATTGTAATTCTACTCCTCTTAGTATCTTTACTGCAACCACAATCATCAAGGCTGAAACACAGACCGCCTCAAATATCGGCCTCGGTGCAATTGCAATCAGCTGCGATTTCCTCTGTGCTTCTGCAAGCTCACAATAATCTTCATTTACCCGTTGTAGAAAAAATTCTTCGCGATTGAGTATCTTTACTTCTTTAATGCCCTCGAATGATTGACGTATCCATTTCCCCATCATGGCACCTTTAGTTCGTGTTATATTTCCCAAGTTTTTTGCAGTTCCTTTAAATTTCTTTAGAAAAACAGTTGCAAATACAACTAATAATATACTGACTCCTATTGTAATCGTTTTATCGGTTACAAACAGAAAAACTGCAAGGAACAAGCATACGGTTGCTTCTGTTACTAATTGAATCACACCCAGCACTGCCGAAAAAAACATTGTAACATCTGTCGTAATATTTCTTTGTAATTCTGCAATATTTTTCGATATGTGAAACAAATAAGTCTGGTTCATATAACAGTTCATCATCTTATATGCCACGCGTCTTTGATTGTTAAAGGTAAATCTATATTGCACATCATACATTAAAAGTAGGTACAAATTTTTAACAATATAGACCACAACTAGCGCTATCGCTATCAAAAATAAAAATTGCGTATCGCTGTTTAACTGAAACAGGTTATAAAAAAAGCTATAGTATGGATTTGTATGTATCACACTTTTATCCATTAATATTTTAACAAAGGGCATAATCGCTGATATTCCGAGCAGTTCCATAAATGCACCAATTACTATGATTACCATAAGCATAAGAAATCTAATTTTTTGTTTGCGGTCTAGTATATAATTTATCTTTTTTGCTAAATCCATCATTTTCTCCTTTGTGCCTCGTTCTCTTCCATGACCCATATATCATAATCACTGTTTTGCCATGGCATCCCTCTTTTAAATGAATAACGCCAGGGATAAACGCTTTCTCCTGTCTCTTTATTCTTTATCTTTGATAAATCAGAGATTACCTTCGCGGGATTTCCACCTACTACAGTACCGGTCTGCACATCTTTCGTAACAATAGAACCTGCCGCAACAAGCGAATCACTATTAATGACTACGCCCGGTAATATGATACTGCCAGTCGCGACGACAGAAAATGATTTTAAAAGCACTCCATTTTCCACTTCAGACGGCGGTGTTGGATCATTTGTCAAACAGCAATATGGATATATCCACACATAATCTTCTACCTTTGACTGCATACCTATATGTACATTACTATGCATTCTGACATAATTTCCGATTTCACAATGCCCCTGGATATCAGTAAGTGTTCCTGCACTCACATGGTTTCCAATCACTGTCTGTTCCCTGATTGTGACGTTATGCCCTGCCCTAAAAAAATCACCTATCCTTGTGTCTCCATAGATAACCGTGCCGCTTCTGATAATGGCTTCTTCCCCGATCACTAGTGGATGACATCCTTGATTTCCCCTATCCTCATAAAAATCCATTAGATATTCACCTAGTATACAATTAGGTCCTATGGTAGTTCCTCTTTTTATCGTAACATTGTCTCTGATGATACAATTATAATCAATATAGACATCATCCTCGAGAATAATGTTTTCGCCCAATATTACATTTTCTTTAATAACTACATGCTTTCCTTTTTCTATACACATCTTTTTTCCCTCATAAAGCTATCACTATCTCTTTTACCATATAGTCTATCATTTCATCTGTCATACCTGGATATACACCTATCCAGAAGGTATCCTTCATGATTCTGTCTGTATTTTTCAGTTCGCCCACCACACGATATCCTTCTCCTGATTTCCTCATCTCATCAAAGCATGGATGTTTAATCAGATTACCTGAAAACAACATACGCGTCTGTATTCCCTTGCTTTCTAAATGCTGCACCATGTTATTTCTATCGATACCCTCACGACAGGTAATCAGGAATCCAAACCAGCTCGGTATCGAGTCCGGACATGCCTCTGGTAACAAAAGTTTGTCCTCAGTACCAATCAGTGCCGCTCTTAACCTGTCAAAATTATATCTCCGCCGTTCAACAAACCCTGGAAACTTTTCGAGCTGCGCACAGCCGATGGCAGCCTGCATATCGGTAGCCTTCAGATTATATCCGAAGTGGGAATATACATACTTATGATCATATCCTGACGGCAGCTCTCCATACTGCTTATCAAATCGATGTCCACACAGATTATCATGACCAGACGGACAGACACAGTCACGTCCCCAGTCCCTAAAGGAACGGATGCATTTATGGAGTAGTGGGTTATCCGTATAGACTGCTCCACCCTCACCCATCGTCATATGGTGCGGAGGATAAAAGCTGGAAGTTCCGATATCACCGATCGTACCAGTAAAGTATTCTTTCCCATCCATACTATATTTTGAACCCAAGGCATCACAATTGTCCTCGATCAGCCACAGTTCATGTCGATCACAAAACGCCTTCACACTTTTTAAATCAAATGGATTTCCCAGTGTATGCGCCAGCATTACTGCCTTTGTCTTATCTGTGTATGCAGCCTCCAGCATCGCCACATCTATGTTATACTGTCCCATCGTCACATCTACAAATACCGGTATCGCACCAAATTGAATAATCGGTGTCACTGTCGTTGGAAATCCTGCTGCCACTGTGATAACCTCATCACCACGTTTCACAGCTCTCTCTCCTAATAGTGGAGACGTCAATGCCATAAAAGCATTTAAGTTTGCAGAAGAACCGGAATTCACCAGAGAACAGAATTTCACACCCAGATATGCCGACAGCTTCTGTTCAAAAGCCTCCGTATATCTTCCTGCAGTCAGCCAAAATTCCAATGCGCTGTCGACCAGATTTTTCATTTCTGCTTTATCATAAACTCGCATAGCATAGGGTATTCTGTCACCTTCTTCATATGGCTTCTTCTGTCCATGAAACTTCTCGCAATACTCTCCTACCAGTTCTAATATCTGTTCACGCGCCTGCTGCTCTGTTTTATCCACAAACATATCCTAGACCTCTCATCCCATATAATTCTCTATCTGCATTTTCATGCAACTCTCTATATTGTCACCGTTTAATCGCTGTGTTTCCCATTTTACTACATTTTCTATCGCTTGCTCTACTGTCCATTTTGGTTTCCATTGAAACGTATCCTTTATCTTCATACAGTCAAGCTTTAGAAAATTTGCCTCATGAGGTCCGCCATCTGACTTATTGACCCAGCCCGCCTGACCTTCCCTGCCTGCTAATGCATTCCATTTTTCACAAAACAAATCCACCAATGTGCCTGTTGCAATACAACTTTCCTCCTCAGGTCCGACATTATAGCTGCCTGCAAGTCTACCTTCTCCATATTGCTCCTTTGCAATCATTAAATAAGCAAACAAAGGCTCCAGAACATGCTGATAAGGTCTCGTAGAATCAGGATTTCTGACGATAATCTCTCTTCCTTCTGCGACTGCTCTGATGCAGTCTGGTATGATTCTATCCTTTGCGAAATCACCACCACCGATCACATTTCCTGCACGACAGGTCGATACTGCAATCCCCTGATTTTTCAAAAATGCCTGTACATAGCTGTGTGTCACGAGTTCAGAACAGGCTTTGCTGTTCGAATAGGGATCATATCCTCCCAAGTAGTCCGTTTCCACATAACCTTTCTCCCACTCATTATTTCGATACACCTTATCCGTTGTCACATTAACCACTGATTTTACACTCGATATCTGTCGTACACATTCCAGTACATTTACTGTGCCCATCACATTCGTCGCATAAGTCCCAACCGGATCATCGTAGGACTCCCTTACCAGAGGCTGTGCCGCCATATGAATCACGATCTGCGGCTGCACTTTTTCAAAAACAGCCTGCATTTTCTCCAGATCCCGGACATCTCCTATCACGGACTCTACTCGCTCCTGCATATGCGTGAGCGCAAATAAACTCGGTGACGTGGGTGGTTCTAGAGCATACCCTACTACCTGTGCACCAAGTTCATACAAAATTTCACATAACCAGGTTCCCTTAAATCCGGTATGACCTGTAATTAATACTTTCTTATCCCGATAAAAGTCTCTCATCTTACCACACTTTCCAGGGTGCTTCTTTATGATCCCAAAGTCCTTCCAGATATACTTTATCTCTGCTATTATCCATAGGTGACCAAAAGCCATTATGTCTGTATGCCATCATCTGCCCATCTGCTGCCAGCTTTTCAAAAGGACCTGCCTCTAACATCTCGCTACCATCTCCGAGATAATCAAAAATGCCCGGATTGCATACCATAAATCCAATATTCACCCATCCCTGATCCTTACGCGCTTTTTCTTTAAAATGCTCTATCTGTCCGGTTTCTTCGTTCATCTTTACAACACCAAATCGTCCCTCTGGTCTCGTCGTAGATATTGTACATATTTTACCATGACTTTGATGGAAGTTCAACAATTCCTGTATATCCACATCACCCACGCCGTCTCCATAGGTTAACATAAATGTTTCCCCTGCCACATACTCTTTGATTTTCTGTACCCTTCCAGCCGTCAAGGTTTTTAATCCTGTATTTGCCAAAGTAACCTTCCATGGTTCCACCGTGCAATTTTCGGTACTTATACTACTATCCTGCAAATGAAATATACTATCCGACTGATAGGTGTAATAGTTAATGAAATACTCCTTAATCATCGGACCTTTATATCCACAGCATATTACAAATTCATGAAATCCAAAAAAGGCATATATTTTCATAATATGCCATAATATCGGTTTATCTCCTATTTCAATCATTGGCTTTGGGCGTAGACTTGTCTCTTCACTAAATCGAGTTCCCATGCCACCTGCTAAAATCACAACTTTCATATACGCCTCAATCTACCATATTTTCCATGGCGCCTCATCTCTATCCCACATACATTGTAATATACTATAATCACGTTTAGTCTCAATAGGCAACCAAAAACCATGGTGCTTATATGTAATCATCTGATTATCTAAAGATAATATATTAAATAAATTCATACCAAGATCAGGAGCCTTCTCTAAATACGAAAAAGCATCTTTGCTCAAAACTTTACAGCATGCATTTACCCATGCTTGATTTTCAGGTTGTTTTGCCTTGCTTTGGCTCATCATAATTCCACTAACATTAATAGGAAGAATAGTGTTACGTCCAGTCGGATGCGCCACCGCTAATGTCGCCACTTTTCTGTTCTCATAATGTGTAGTGACCAAACACTTAATATTTATATCAAACAAACAGTCTCCATGGACTAGGACAAAATCCTCATCCCCCACGTAATCACGTACTTGCAACACGCGCTTACCTGCCGGCGTATTTTCTCCAGTATCCACTACTGTGACATTCCAATCTTCAGTTATTCTTTTATGTATTTGTATGGTATTTTTCTCCAGATTCACAGTGATATCTGACTGGTAAATGTAGAAGTCCATAAAGTAGTCTTTTATCATATTTACCTTATAACCACCACAAACAATAAAATCATGAAATCCTTGTGCAGAAAAATTCTTCATAATATGCCATAGAATTGGTCTGCCTCCAATTTCTGCCATCGGTTTTGGAAGACCTTCCCTTTCATCTGCTATAGTACTCTGTGTACCTCCAGCCAAAATGACTATCTTCATAAAAAATACCTCTCACATCACTTATTTCTATAAATAGCTTCAATCGTTTTGTTTATTCCTTCGGTGAAGTCAATCAATGGTTCAAATGCAGTATCAACAATCAGTGTCTCAATATCTCCTACTAGATACATAGGTTGACTATCTACGTACTTCTTGCAACTAATTCCGTTTAAAAGTTGAGGATAATTCATAATATCAGAAATAACCTTTATATACTCCACTAATGGCTTCCCTTTTCCCGATGCTACCGAATACTTTACTCCACCTCTCCCAGATTTCGCAATCATTAATAGCGCACGCGCTACATCCTCAACAAAAATGTAATCCCATATTTGCTCACATGGAGTTAACTCAATTATGCGCTTCTTATTACAAGCATCAATGCAAGACATAATTAAGGTGCTATTCTTATCATATGGTCCGTATGCACTGAGTATTCTTGGCCAACAAAATCTTATTCCATATGCTTCACTTAATAGTAAACCTTCTTTATATGCCTTACACTTAGCTACTGCATATGCAGTGATAGGATTATCTAATGTTCTTTCTGATATTTTGCCCTGGACCTTTCCACACTCAGCTTGTGATCCTGTTCCAACAAACACTTCGCAACCACACTGTACAGCCAACCTAATTGCTTCCTTAGTATACTCTACATTTAAGTCCTGACCTATTTGATTAAATCTTGGACAATCAAAATCACTTGACCAACCTAGGTGAAAAAAATATTTGCTGCCTAGCCATTCCCTTGGGCACTCGCTAGAAAGTCGACTTAATTCTTTTTCAAATACCCTAATCTGCTTAAATTGTTCTAGTGATTTTTTTCTATATGAATTTGGCCTAACGATAGCGATTATATCATAATTATTTTTTAATAACTCTTTTATTAATGCTATTCCAATAAAACTAGTTGCACCAGTAATTATGACTTTATTGTCCATCATATATAAAATCTCCAATCATAGCTTTCTCCTGTCAGTAGAATAAAAAATATAAATTCTTACCTACCGCTGAATACTGTTCTCTACTTCAATAATTCTATCTTTCTGAAAAATCAATTTCAAACCTTCTGTCCCATGTACATTCTTCTTTAACAATCTTTGCAATATTTCCAGCCAAAACACAATTATTAGGTGCATCACTTTTGACGATACTGCATGCTCCAATAATACATCCATCTCCAATATTAGAATTGTACAAAATTGTACTTCCTTTGCCCAGCCAAACATGGTTCCCTATTTTTACATACTTCTCTTTATTCATTGTAATACTTTGTTTTGTTGTAAGGTCAAAAATGCTATGGGAACTAGTTGATAGAACAGTAACATCATGTGAGATCATACAGTCATCCCCTATTTCTATTGGCGAATGTGGCGCATTTATGCAAAAAAACCTTTCTCCGATTGACACATAATTCCCTAATGATATACTTCCACCTCTTGCAAAAATCTTTGAATCTTTCATGAGATTACAACTATCTCCAATAAATAATTTGCCTTTATCATATGCCTCCAAACTCACTGCTTCGTCAAAAACAACATGATTTCCAATTACAATTTGGCTTCCATTTTTCACTATTATTTTTGATTTGAGTTTCCCCTGAAAATCGCTTCCAATATAAACTCTATTATTAAATCCAACTAATTTAATATTACACTCAATAATCTCATCGGAAAATTCTATGATATTACCCCTATTATCTATGTATTTCTTCTTAATCGATGAAACAGTAACTTCTGGAAGTGCACTTGAAATGTATGTATAATCATCATCCTCCCGATACTCGCTCCTCGTTAATATGTCAAGTATTTCTTTTCTAATTCCTATCACCGTAATTATAATATAGTTTTTTTGTTTATCTGTAACCTCTTCTGGCTTAAATACTCTCTTTCCGACATATGTGAAATCTTTTTTATGTCCATCTATAAACCCTTTTATATTTATTCCTCTTTCCTGCAAGAATAACTCAACTGAATGTCCACCCGAATAAGCTCCCCAAATATATACATCGCGATTTTCAATGCGTTGCTTCAATTCATCAGTATTCAAAGTTTCCATCCAATATGACAAAGCTCCATCCATCTTTTACCTCCTAATATGTCATTCTCTTATTTATATCAAGTTTGACTTTAGACAAAAACTCTGCTATAAGTACACCTGCTTGCCCCGTTCCAAAAATATGTTCTGAATTATACGCTCCATGTTTCAACTGTTTGCTAATGCATCTTCGAATATCTGCTTCATCGTATTTTGCATACATAACATTGTGACCATGTTCGCGTCCTTCTTGTCTGTCTCCAATAATTACGGCTGGTGTCCCTAAAAAAGATGCTTCCCTAATAAAAGAGCTACTATTTCCCACTAAACATTTCGCGTTTTTCATAATGCAATTATATACTTCAGGTGGAAAGTTTTTAAAAAAGAAAAAAGGTTCATCTCCTTTTCTATCCTGAAAACTTCTTATACCTAATGATACCAAATTACTTCCGGCATCAATGTTAGGCCATAACATTATTTTTTGTTCTTCAAAACTTCTAAGTGCATCTAAAGTTTGTAAAATTTGCTTCTGACCATCAAAGTATTCAGATGTAACAGAATGTTGGGTGGCTAGTATGTAGGGTTTATCTAGATCCACCGTCTTACCTGTTCTTTTCCTTACATATTTTTTGCAATCATCTAGCGTTATCGTTTGTTGTACTAATGTGTCTATTGAGGGGCATCCAGTAACTTTGATTCGCCACGTTTCCTCTCCCATTTTTGCTAATCTTGTCCCGCTTTCTTCGGTTGCTGGAAAATGATAATGCGCTAATTTTGTAATTGCGTGCCTTACCGTTTCATCAATATTTCCTGTAATCTCTCCTCCCTGAATATGGGCAAGTGGAATATTCAAATAACTTGCAGCTATTGCTGTCGCCATCGTCTCGAATCTATCAGCAACTGTAATAACAACATCCGGACTCAGTTCTTCAAAAGCTGTTGATAGTTCAATAATCCCCATTCCTGTTGATTTCGCTTGTGTTGCTAAACTCTCTCCTTCAAGTATATAATATATTTTCTTCGTTGGAGTAAAGCCATCCGCTTCAACCACATCAATTGCTTTACCATAATGGTCTAAAAGCATAGATGCTCCTACTACTAGCTGCAATTCCAACTCGGGATGGTTCCTAATCGCAACTAATACTGGTTTTACCCGCCCATAATTTGCTCTACTTGCAACTACTACACATATTTTTCTCATTTCTCAATATTCTCCCATTCTATTGGTTCATCTTTAAATATAACATTCTTTGCCCTACAATTAACCATTTTCTCAAAATCATTTGCATCGTTCCCACAATAAGGCTTTTTTAGAACCAAATCACTTTCTTTAATAATACAACCTTCTTTAATGTCACATCTTGCATAAATACTCTTTGTGAAAATTTGTTTTAATACACATGCGCTTTTATCTAATTCATTTTTGTCTCCCGCATTATCCAACATTTTTTTAATAAATCTTGCCCCAGCTACAATTTCCGAAAGTTCCTCCATTGTTACTGATGATTTTACATCTGGTCCAAACATATTTCTGCTCATTGTTACATGAACCTCAACTGCCAATGCACCTAATGTCACAGCAGATAACGATGGAAAAATAGTTGCCGAGTGATCTGACAGGCCTACTGGACATCCATATCTCTCTTTATATTCTTCAATAACGTTTATTGAAATCATCTCAGCAGATGTTGGATATGCTGTTGTGCATTGCATAAGGAGTACTTCGTTCCCAGCATCATTAATCATTTCAAATTGCTCATCTATGTCTTGGAATGTGCTTAATCCTGTGGATAAAATTATTGGTTTTCCTGTCTTTATTGCCTTTTTAAGTAGTCTTTTATTAAAAACTTCTCCTGACCCAAATTTCCATGCAGGAATACCAATTCTATTCAACATATCTAACGCTTTCTCTGAAAATGGTGAACTCAAAAAATCTAATCCCTTTTTTACGGCATGATTATATAATTGCGTCCACTGCTCTTCTGTAAACTCCATCCGCTTCCAATAATCATATCTCGTCTTATCACAATAACTAAAATTAACCCTAAATGGCTCATTCTTAGTACTTTCTTCATCAGCAATATGGGTTTGAAACTTAATTGCATCTGCACCCGTATCTGCTACTGCATCAATAAAAGCATGCGCCTGCCCGAGACTTCCATCATGGTTTTGTGCAACCTCTGCAATTACATAAACATGATCATCCCGAAAAAAGCTTTTCTTTTTCATAAACATTCTCCTCATAGTTAACAACACTTTAATAAATCAATATTATATTAATCTACTTACCTATTTGGAAATACCTAAACATTCTTGTAATGTATTGATACAAACTACTCTTTGTATATAGCATATTCTTGATATGTACTATCGTCTAAAAAGGGGGCTAAATTATCGAGCGACGGAGAAATAATTTCTCCACTCTCTAGAATTTTGTTACTCATTTTAGGCTCAATTGCTTGATTTACATCTTCAATAATTTCACATATAGCAAAATTATCATCTCGCATAACCATATCCAATATATTATCTAGTGTTTTGTTAGCGTCACAGTAGAAATATGGTATCCCATATGCGTCTGCTACTTTCTTAATTTGGGGCAATTTCAGACCAGTCTCCTCTGTGCAACCTGAGAGACGACTAAAACTATTACTTTGAGATAATACAATAGAACGATAACCTCCATTATTAAAAATAAATAGTTTTATAGGTAAGTTATAATTAATAATTGTTTGCAATTCTTGAATATTTAATTGTATGCTTCCATCTCCTGCATAGCATGTCACTAAACGTTTAGAGGCTACTGCCGCGCCAATTGCAGCTGGTAAATCATAACCCATTGTACCACAATTAATATTACCCCACAATCGCTGTTCATCATACTGTACGCCACATTGCTTTATTGATACACACGAACAACTATTTCCTACTACACTTATTGAATTCATCTTTAAGTATTTTTTCATCGTTTCAGCAAAATAATATGGATTTACATGTATACTTTGCTCAAATTTATCTTGAATTATTGGAAATTTGTCCCTCACTTTATCACAATAAGAAATCCATGAACTTATTCCTTCTTTATGTATTTTTTCTCTTCTCAACCATAAAATAAAATCTTCTAAATCCATATTGATTGGCATATCAACTGATAGTGATGGTTTTCTTAGCTCTTCTCTGTCCACATCTACGTAAATTTTATAAGAGTTCGGCGAAAATTGCTCATAGTTAAAACCAACTTGTGTCATAGAAAGTCTACATCCTAGAACTAGTAAACAATCCGCATTCTGAATAATAAAATTTCCTGCACGGCCACCAATTGTACCAAAATTTCCATAATAAAAACGCTCTGCTAGAGGAACAATATCTGCATTACTTCTTGCTACAACAACAGGTATTTTTAATTCATTAATTATTTCTAGAAAATCTTTTCTAACGTTCGCTGTTCTGATTGCTGAACCAGCTAAAATTACTGGTCTTTTAGAACTCAACAAAACCTTTTTTAATTCATTCTCATTAAATTCTGAATTCTTTAAGATTTTTTTTGGTATATATTTTCGTTGTTCCTCTATATTAATATCCATCCCTTGAATATCTAGAGGTACATCGACCCAGCATGGTCCCCTTCTACCTGTTTTTGCCAAATAAATAGCTCTCTCTATACAATACCTTATATCTTGTGGTTTTTTAATCGTAACCGCATATTTTGTCATATTTTTTACAGTTCGAATAATCGTATGTTCTTGCTCGCCATATTGTCGCAAATTCAGCCCTGTACTCTCCACCAATGAATTACGTTTTACTTGTCCAGAAATAACTAACATTGGTATGCTATCCTGCCATGCGCAAAGTAATCCTGTTATTACGTTAGTGCCACCAGGTCCAGAAGTAACACATACCACAGGTAATACGTTGTCTACCCTTGCGTAACCCTCTGCCGCAATTGCCGCAGCCTGCTCATGAAGCATATAAATGCAATTTAAATTCTTATTGTTTCCAAATGAATCATTCATATGCATTGCTCCGCCGCCCACAACAGAAAAAATATCTTTTATCCCATTTTTCACCAGTAAATCAGCAATATATTCTGAAGCTTTCATAGTAATTCCACCTATTCCTTAAATGTCATAGCATTAAATCCATACTTTAAACGGAAGTGTTTTTTATTACTTCTTTCCATCTTAATTTTAGATTTATAGTTCAATTCTAAAATACTTTTGTGCTGCACATTCCTTTGTTCTCATTTTAATGACATTTCCTTTGCCTTCTGCATTAAAAACTATTGTGTCATCTTCAATATCAGTTTTATATATTACCGTGCCAACTCCAATAGATACTCTGTCACCAACAATTCCATTACCAATAATTATTGCACCAGCAGACAATGTTAACCCTTTCCCTAAAATAGGATACCACTGTTCACCATCCCTTTTACCGGTATTAATTGTAACATTTTGCGATATAACTAATCCATCAGAATAACTTGCATTTCCAACAACACTCCCTACAGGATGATTCAAGAAGAATATGTCTGGCATTCTTCCTTTATATGATATGAAAATTCCATTTAAGTATCGATTTAGACACAATAGTTTATCACAAATTGCTTTATTTTCTGATGTTTTCCATAAGCTGTTTGAAAAAAAATAGAGAAACTGTGCATACTGATCCATATGTAAATGGCTAAAGAAAGTATTTCCTTTTTCATCTGAGTAAGCTGGATACGCAATATTCTTAAAACAAAATTCGAGTCTTAATATTGCTTCTTCAAAAGCAACATCAATATCATTGCCAACCATTTTAGTGTTATCTGGGAAAATGTAACTTAATTGTTTTGAAACATAGTCCCTTAGTTCACATTTTTTCATTGGAAGATTCATAACTGCCCCCCTGCATCTATTGCATATAGAAATTTAGCGTATATACTATGTTCAACATGTCAATTCCCTACTACTAGCCACTTTTCCGATCTAGGACTAATACCCTGCTATTTACACAAAAAACTAACCACTTTTGCAACAGCAATGAGCAGATAATGGTTAAATTCTTTGATAACTCGTTCTCTATTATTTGACTTTTGCCTTAGCAAGAAGTCTATCATAGATTCCCCAAAAAGTAAACGATAACTGCATGCTGTTTTCAGGCATACTTCTGTGACTAGAATGGGCTTTTGCTCCATAGATGAGTGCTAATCTATTTTGCAAAGCCCATTTTATTCCTACATATTAATTAAATAAAGTAACATACCGTATCGGCTAAATTTTTCTTATAGTGTCTCATATAAACTTTATATTTTGGATTAATTGATAATATTTCATTTACTAATCTATGTATATCATCTGCTTTATGATAAACGCTAATTGCTAGTATTGGCTGATATTTTTGAATAGCACTCTTCATTCCACGAATTGCTTGTGATTCATACCCCTCAATATCCATTTTAACATACACTCTATCATTATCAATATAGTCCTCTAGTATTACGCTATTTACTATATCATTTCCGTTTTTATCTACTAATCCAGCTCCTCCACCTAAGGCATTATATTTTAATTTCTCTCTTCTTTCACCAACTACAGCTTGTAAATACTCGATATTATCAAAGTGTATAAGACGTTTTTTTGTATTATTAATAATATCTTGATCTGGCTCAAAAAAATAAACTTTCTTATAATCCTGAAAATACTTTATGAAATCTATTGTACTATCTCCGTCATACCCACCCACATCATAAAATATATCTATTGAGGTGTTTTCAGTAATAATTTTATCAAAATACTGGACTCCGTTTTGTAATGATAAATTCATAGCATATACTGAGTAACTAGTGTCCATAAACATTCTACAACGTATCATATTTTCAAATACATCCTTTGATATATCATCTTGCAAAATATCATATAACTTAATATATTCATTTTTGTTTAATTCAAGGTCACTATGCAGTATTTTAAACACCTGCTCACTATAAGTATCTAACTCCTCAAGGATAATTGATAATTTTTCATAATAAATTACGTTTATAATATTTAATTCATAAAGTTGTTTCATTATATCAACAAAATAATATGAAGCAACAATTATAACATCATCTGATTTCAAAATATCTGGAGAGTAAATATGTTTATCATTATTCCAGTTAGTACTATTATTATCAATATAGCCCTTTATTACATAGCCTTGCTTTATACATTGTTCATATGCAAAATTTCCAAGTCTCCCCGTGCCAAAAATGTATGCTCCTCTCTCCTGAAATAATTTTAGTAGATTTTGCTCCTTTAGCTTTAAATTATCTATCATCTTTTTTGCTGTCATATCCATAAGTAACTTTTCTATTGCATTCACACTAATACTCCTTTTATTTTGTATTTTGAACTTTTTTCTTTTTAACAAATGTTTCTCATCTTAATTTTTACTCTTCTATCTACAACTTAGGTTTTATCTACCGTTCATTATATACACTTAATATGTTATATATCGTTTTGAAAATGTTTCAACCATTTAAAAATATACTATTCTTATTCAATATAATTAATCACCACAACAATTACACAACCTCCAAAATAAAAAAATTACTTGTGATTAATTCTATATTAAATGCTTCTCATTATGTTTATATTTCCTTCCATTAATTATGAACATTACTGCTTTTTCCGCCAAATCTTCCTTCCCAGTAATACTAATTCCATTTCATAATTCATCATTTAATATTTTATTTTTTAAATCTTTATAAAACAATTCCACGGGGATTTTTCTACTTTGATCCCAAACCATTACCACATATAGCATTAAGAAATCAAGCATATACAAAATTACATTTATTACTTCAAAAACAATACCAATTAAAAACATCAGCACTATCTTAACTGGGAAAAAAATAAGTTTCATTAATAGAAAAATGATATTAATTCTATGAAATTCACCTCGTTTTGCTAATCCAGTCACAAAACTGCTCACAAATTTCATTTTCAGTCTTTCTTGATATTTGCCCATTAAAAAGAGTATTGTGTTTAAATAATATATTACACCCCTATAGATTATTAGCATAATTGAAGTTCCTAACATTCCACGCCATTTTTTCCCTTCTTTACACCCAGAGAATACTTTTTTACAATTATCATGTATCCCCCACCAGACTACCTTTAGTATTTTTATAACACCTCCTGCATCTATATAATCGGTAGCCTCTGTTATTCCATATCGAATGCATTGGTCAGTAAAAGAATATCTTAAATTATAGAATGTCATATGGTGAACGGCAACAATTTTATCCTCTTCCATATATACTTTTTTTAATAAATTGAAGTCCCACTGTTGATGTATCGATAACGATGGACTTGAAAATGCTCTTCTATTCATCAACACGGGTCTGGAATAGTGGCAATATGGAAGAAATTTATCTTCTTTACCAAATAGCCATTCAACCCATGGAACACTTACTACATCTGCATTAAAATTTTCCTGATTAATCATTTCAATCAGTTTTTCATAAAGTAGTGGATGAACAATATCCGCAAATGTCAAAGTAAGAGACCAGTTATTTTTCGTCTCTTTCTCAATTAAGCACCTATTTTTGAAATAATTTTCACGCTCTCTCTCAAATGGCAGATACTCTACTATCAATACTTTGGCTCCATGCTTAGCTGCAATCTCCCTAGTCATATCCGTCGAGCTTCTATCTGCATAGATAATTTCATCAAACATCTGCACACTCTTAAAAAAATCTTCTGCCCGTGCTTCTTCATTATACCCGCCAACCAACAAAGTAATTCCTTCACGCAACTTCTATATCCTCCATTCAACGCAATCATCCGAGTATGCGTTTACTATTTTAATCACATAATCGATAGCTTCCTTCTTCATCCCTGGGTATAGCGGCAGACTGATTTCTTCTTCAGCTATTCTCTCCGCTAGCGGATAGTCACCCTTCTTTCCCTTCATATTGCTATATGCACTCTGTAAGTGCATGGGGATGGGATAATGAATCAAGGTCTCTATTCCATTTTCTTTTAAATAGTCGCGCAATTTTTCTCTTTTTTCACAAAGAATAGGAAAAATGTGATAGACATTTGAGCCTTCACCACTTACTTTTGGCAGTACAATATATGGATTCTTGATTTCCTTCAGATACCTTCCTGCAATCTGGATACGCTCCTGATTCCAATGGTCAAGGCTACTCAGTTTAACACTTAAAAAAGCTGCCTGTAATTCATCCAATCTGGAATTTATACCCTTATAATCGTGCCGATACTTTTCTATCGAACCATAATTCGCAATCATTTGCACTTTTTGAGCCAATTCCATGTCGTTTGTCAAAACAGCACCCGCATCGCCTAGCGCGCCTAGATTTTTGCCTGGATAAAAGCTAAATGCTGAAGCATCTGCCAGATTTCCGACTTTCTCTCCATGATACTTTGCGCCATGCGCCTGTGCAGCGTCCTCTATTACTTTAAGTGAATATTTTTTGCCGATTCGATTAATCTCATCCATATCAGCAACTCGTCCATATAAATGGACGGCAATGATTGCTTTTGTCCTGGGCGTAATTTTTTTTTCAATCAAACCTGACGCTATTGTATAGGTATCCATATCCGGCTCTACAAAAATCGGTGTAGCACCTACTTGTGATACTGCCAATGCGGTTGCAATAAATGTATTAGAGGGAATAATCACTTCATCCTCCGAGCCAATATCATATCCCAGTAAAATAAGTCTTATTGCATCCAAACCATTACCAACACCGATACAGTATTTTGTGTCACAATAGTCTGCGTACTCCTGCTCAAATCGTTTCGCCTTGCTTCCCTTTATAAACCACTGACTTTCAAACACCTCACAATATGCCTTTTCCAATTCATTGGATATCTGCTTATGTATGGGAGTAAGATCCTGATATTTTATTTCCATTTATTTATGTCCTATCTATTTTGATATAATTAACAAACTCTTCATACTCACGGATATAATCCGCTGGGTCATATAATTCAGATGCTAATACCATCAGCACTGCATCCTCCGTAAAATCAAACATCTCGCGCCATATCTTTGAACCAATGTACAAGCCTTGATTTTTTTGATTCAGTAGAATAGTTTCCTTTTCAAGTCCATCGTCTAACAGTACTTTGCATGAGCCACTGACACATATGAGAATTTGCTCTAGCTTTCTGTGCGCATGATAACCTCTGCGTGCCGTAGGTACTGTATCATACATATAATAAACTCTTTTTATGATAAAAGGAACGTTGCGTTTTTCCTCTAATGCAACTAGTGTTCCTCTATCATCCCCATTTTCATTAAAGTCAATTACTTTTATCTCCATCTACGCAATTTCCTTATCCTTATTTTTCATTGCCATCACGATCTTATATAAATTGCAATAATATAACAAGATTTTGATCTGACATTTGACTGACAATGCAATTTTATCATCTCTTGCATTTTTTTGGACTTCCTTGACCTTATCACGCAGATCTAACTTAATAGCTGCCTCTGCAAAATACTCATACACTTGCCTTTTTTTTGTTCTATATAGTGCCTGTCCTGCACGGTCCGCATACTTTTCCATTGTATCAAACATACTACAATACATATATTGTAACCTGTACCTTGCATTACCAGTATTGCTCAATGTTGAAATCGAAACTGATACCCTTCTATAATAAAATAACTTTTCATTAGTATATCCAATCGTACCTCTCTGCGCAATGCGAAGTGAATACTCCCAATCCTCTACCCTGTTTGTCTCATCGTACATACCAAATTTCTCATAAGTAGTTTTCTTTACAATTAAACCTGCGGGATAAAGAAAATTTTCTCTATAGAGCGCTTCAAAAATTCCAGTCTCTGGCATTGGATTTTGTGTATAGCAGAGGGGCAATTCTTCTGACAAAACATCTGGATAGGTGCTTTCCTCTGGCATATAGTAGCCATTACAAAAAAGGATATCCCACCCTGGCTCTCTTTCAAATGCATTTACTAATCGTTCTATTCCCAGTGGGGCAAGTATATCATCTGATGCCAGCGCTTTAATATATTTTCCTTTTGCAGATTTGATTCCTTTGTTAACAGTTTTTGTCACTCCTAAGTTGCTTTCATTTACATGAAATTCAACCCTCACCATTCTTTTCTCTAGTTCCGGCAAAAACTCTCTAATAATCGATACTGACTGGTCAGTGGAACAATCATCATAAATCAGCATTTCGATATTGTCATATGTTTGTCCGATAAAGCTTTTTAAACAATCAGTTATAAATCTTTCATGATTATAACATGGTACAATGATTGTCACCAATGGCTGCTCATTCATTTGGAATGTACTCCTTTAACACGTCACGGATTTTTTTAGCTGGATTTCCCCCTACGATACAGTATGGCTCTACATCCTTAGTCACAACACTCCCAGCAGCTACGACCGCTCCTTCACCAATTGTAACCCCTTTTAGTATCGTCACCCCAAAACCAACCCATGCTTTATCACATATGGTAATCGGCTTAGAAATGACATTGCACCATTCCTTATTACTTATCAGAGGTTTTCCCTGCTTATAATTTTCATACTCTTTTGGTATATCATACTGACGTTCTTCCCAGCTTGTTGGATGTGAATTATGGTCATAAATCGTACAGTCCCACGCTATGATAACATCGTCACCAATTATGATTTTTTCTTTGGATATCAGTTTTGTACCACCACCGATGTGAACTCTATCACCGGTTTCGATATAACCTCCTTCGGTCTCAAATATAAAGTTTCCTTCGATGATGCACTCTTTCCCTATTTTCAGATAAATGTGCCCCTGCCTGCCTTGCTGAATATCAACTCCAAAATACTCTCCCAAGCAAGTATCTTCCGCTATACACAAATATTTCTTTAAGTTCTTGATTTGCTTGTCCCGTTTCATTTTATGATATATTTTTTTGATATTCATCGCTTCACCACTATTTCTATGCTTCCAACCAGTTAACATATTCTTTAATTCCTTCTTTAAGAAGGACCTGCTGTTGATAGCCTAATTCTTTAATCTTATCTATATTGGCGCACCAGTTTTGAGGATCGCCTTCCTTAACACTCCCATTAAAAATAATATGGTCGTACGAAATCCCAAGCACATCTGCATATTGTCTTGCTAAATCACTAATTGTTATTTCTTCACCATTTGCAATATTGTAAACGTTTTCGCAGGAATCAGTTTTTAAAATTAGTCCTATACATTGCATAACGTCTGTAATATGTATAAAATCACGGCTTTCATCACCTGTTCCAAACAATTCCATTTTCCCAGTTTCTTTATATTTATGATATAAATCCCATAAGATTTGTTTTCGCAATCCATTGCCATATGCAGAAAAAACACGTAATACGGTAATATCAAACTGATGAATTCTCCTGTAATAGTCGCAAAGTTCTTCACACATTAGCTTATGCAACCCATACGGTGATATTGGTTTTTTCAGAAATTCTTCACAAATTGGTAGTTTTTCTGGCGTCCCATAAACTGCTGCACTTGAAAGCATAATTAATTTTGGCCGTAACTTCGATATCTGAAGTGCCATTAGCAATCGATATAAGCTATTCAGATTACCATCAAAATCTCCTTTGGGATTTTGAACAGATAGTCCAACATTTGCACTTCCCGCACAATGTATGATTACATCTGGTCTGATCTCTTCCAAAGCAATTTCGAGACTATCTTTAATCATATCCACTTGATAATATACTACTTTTTTATTAGTATCCTCTTCTCTTAAATCAAGTGAAATGTCCATTCCGGCTATCTCATAATCATCCAGAAAAAACTGCATAGCTCTAGATCCAACGAACCCATTAATTCCTGTTATCAACATTTTTCTCATAAATGACAGATTCCTTTTCTACTCTTCGATTCTATGTGCATAGTATTCTTTCTAGTTCTTTGGAATATTCTCCAGCCTGCTCATACATCCGCCCAATACCCCTGCTAATATCCTCATCCTTCTTACTACTTACTGTAAGCTCCATAAGCGATACCAACTCAGCTTCATCATAAGGATTAAATAAAATGCATTTATCATACATCTGCTCCCTATGAACTGGTAAATCAGACAACAGTACGGTCTTATCTAATACCTTGGCATCTTCAAGCACTGTTCCCCAGCCCTCGCACAGTGATGGCTGTATAATAAATGCCGCATTCTTCATGATTGCAATCTGTTCTTTTCGCTCGACAAACCCTAATAATCTAATTCTATCCCTAATCCCTGTTTTTTGAAGTATACTCTTAATCTGAGAGATATATGTAGGATTACGATAATCTTCTAATTGCCCCGTAAATACAAAACAATATTCCGCAAGTAAATTCTTCTCTATGATTTTTTCTATTGCTTTAACAACAATAATGTGATTTTTATGTTTCCAAAATTGGTTAGGTATATATATATATTGAAACAAATCATATTTTTTAAGGATTTCTCTTTCGAATTCTTCTGAAATGTCTTCGATTTCTTCTTCTATATATGATACAAAATGCACCACATGCTCTTCACACATGATTCCTTTATAAAATTGTTTCAAATCTTGTTGCGAATCAAAACTACTCAGTACCATAGGATTTTTACATGCAATTGCATATTGAATATCCTTATCTCTCTTCTGTATTTCTTCTGGTGGAAAAAATTCTGGGAGCTTCCTATGCTGAAAATCTGGTATCCATAATACTCCGTACTTTTTAAACAATTTGCCTGTTCTTGTTAATGCATGTGCGTAGGACCATCTGACATTTTCAAACATAAATGCTCTGAGCATGATAAAAGCCATATGCCATTTTCCAGTATTTTTTATTATTTTAATTGTTATCTTATGCTTAAAACATTGAAAAATGTCTGCATGCTCTAGATCGATCCAAACAAGAATATCATATTGTTGCATAATGGCATCATTTTGGAGACAGCTAAAGATAATATTCTTGAGATAGTATAATCCGCCTATCCAATTTTGATTTCCCGTTCCATTAAATAAAATCTTCTTCTTTTTCAAAACTATTTTCCTCGAATCCAATCACTCTATTATTTTCTAAAAAGTATCTTTATATATGGTGTTATTGCATGATAAATGGCAACGCTTAGCCCAAAATTTTTCTTTCCAAAATAGAACCAGTCTCTATATGGCAATCCCTTATTTGACTCCTTCAATTCCATCCTTCTTTTTCTTGGAAGAGAAGTATCCACCCATGAACCTTCTATTGGATTATCGTCACATCTTCCAACATATTCTTTAGAGCAATAGATTGAAAATCCGCTTCTTTTTATATGCATTCCATAATCAAAATCACCCATTGAATGCTTGTAATATATGTCAATATTACCTGCCAATAAAAATACATCTCGCGGTATCAAAACACAGTTTCCATTAAATGTATCACACTGCGAGGGTTCACCCGGCTGTGTGATATGATATTTAATTCTATGCTTTGAGATAAACTGTATTCCGCCATAACTTAGGTTGCCAGCACTATCCTGTGTTGTCCCTACAATAACTGTTTGCATATGCTCTTTGCTTTGCTCAATTAGATTTTTCAGACAATCTGCGTAAAATGATACATCATCATTAACCAATAAGATGTAATCATATTGCTCCTGCGACTTTTCTATATACGCTAGTCCCCTATGCATACCGCCATTCCAAAACAGTCCACCATCTCCTTGCAGACAAATGATATCATATGGCAACTGTTGTAATGCTTCTCTAGTTCCATCTGTACTATTATCATCTACAACTACATATCTGACCTGTAAATCATCACTATGTGGAAATAGAGTCTCGATACAGTTTATTGTCTTTTCTTTTCTATTATAACAAGTCATTACCACAATAATTGTATCCATAAATGCTCCTAAAATCTCTTTATATCTTACTCTGCTTTATTATTATAGGTCATTATATCACAGTTTCAAATACAAGTAAAACTGCATT